>Ga0114973_10002759_pt1 | contig 12599 bp, 9 predicted proteins | sample M_140807_MF_Meta_FD_87025 | JGI IMG/M metagenome (GOLD analysis project Ga0114973, IMG submission 87025) | Freshwater microbial communities from Lake Montjoie, Canada to study carbon cycling - M_140807_MF_MetaG | ecosystem: Environmental > Aquatic > Freshwater > Lake | place: Lake Montjoie... | reverse complement strand
TGTGGGCCAGATTGTCCTTGTGGGCCAGATTGTCCTTGTGGGCCAGATTGTCCTTGTGGGCCAGATTGTCCTTGTGGACCCGATGCACCAGAAGATGTACCACCACCACTAAATGTAATACCATTCACATATAAGTTACCAGAGGCAACAAATATTGATTGTTGATTGTTTATATTACCAAAATATATTCTATCAACTAACATACCATTCCCACCAACAGTTACTATACTACCAGTTCCACTGAAACTAGATCCAGTAACACCAATATAGATTGGATATGTGAGATCTCCCAAATACATCCTGTTGACTAACATACCTTCTCCACCAACAGTTACTATACTACCAGTTCCACTGAAACTAGAACCAGTTACACCAATACTAGTAGCACCAATATAGATTGGATATGTGAGATCTCCCAAATACATCCTGTTTACTAACATACCTTCTCCACCAACAGTTACTATACTACCAGTTCCTCCGGTAGCTCCTATAGAACCAGTAACACCAATTTCGATTTGGTATGAAAGGTCTCCAATATACATTCTGTTCTGAAGTGTTGGATAATCAAAATAAGTATAACCATCTACTACACCACCAATTGAACCAGTTCCGCCAGAAAAAGTTGGACTTAAAACTGATCTATATCCAATTACAAATGATGCTTCTGGTTCAAAATTACTGAAAGTAGGACCCATTATTTTAGTACCAGTAACTGTCCATGTAGAGCTTGTAAAAGATAAAGATGTCAAATTAAATTCCCAATTATTATAACTAGGATATGATGGTGTTGCGCTATTTATTTGAGATATTGAAAATATCTTATAAGCCGTATCTGAAGATAATACTGACCACCATTGGTTTGATGTGCTAGCTGATGCATAATATCCATAATCAGTACCTGAGAATTTAAAAACAAAATTACACCCATTTTGAAATGGTCTATATAAAAATGATGGTATAGTCCTTGAATTGAATGATCCTAAAGCTGGATTACCCAAAGGTGTATTACTATCTACCGAAAATGCTTCTGATAAATATATCAATGAATTACTTGAAGCTAAACTTAAAGCCTGTGAATATAAATTATTTTTGTCAATATTAGCAGAACTTATTTTTTCTATTCGTTCTGTTCTCAGTGTCAAATCATTTGGTATTATTAATGGCATGGTATTAAAGATTATTTTATATAGAGTATATATTAAAAAAAAGAGGTGAAAATATTCACCTCTTTTATTATTTTTTAAAATTAGATTATTGTACTATTGCTAATTTGTATATTGATCCATTAATTGAAACTTCAATATATTGTGTTGTAACAAGTGTTACAGATCCAGAAGCTGTTGTTCCAAGTTTCCAAGAAGCAGGGTTCACATTTGAAATAGTTGTTGTCATAAGTGTTGGAACATAGACTGTGTTATCAGTAGTTAAACAAAGTCCAACACCACCAAGTATGACTGAATTTACAGTTTCAGTATTTATAGTATTGCAACATCCACCTAAAATACTTGACCTTGAACTAGTGCCTTGAATTATGTTACAAGATCCACCAATTACTGTGGAATTGGAGGAATAAGAATCAACTATGTTTCTACAACCACCAACTATTGATGAATAACAAGAATGTTCACGAATTATATTACAACGCCCAGCTAATACACCAGACCTTTCTGAATATTGACATATGTGGTTATTATTACCACCCAACACAACAGATTTGTCTGAACGTTCAATTTTATTCCAACCACCACTAAATATACCGGAATGTTCTGAACTATAGCAGATTCTATTACAACACCCACCTATTACAGATGAATAGCATGAACCATCGTTTACTATATTTTTATAACCTCCAATAACTGTTGAAAAATCGGTGTAATAATCAACTGTATTACGACACCCACCAATAACACTCGAGAAACTAGAATCTCTTTCAATTCTGTTACAACACCCACCAACAATAGTAGAATTACAAGAACCAAAAATGTATGTTGGACCAGGTCCATTCCAACCACAGATGCAGTTACAGCTACCACCAAATATAGATGAATTACAAGAATATAAACAAATTTGATTTCTACAACCGCCTGAAATTGTTGTGTTACAAGAATATGCAAAAATACAGTTATTATAACCACCAACTATAGTTGAATATTTACTGTAATAAGAAATTAAGCTATCATATCCACCAACTATAGTTGAATCACATGATCCATATGAAATGTAATTGCTATATCCACCCACAATAGTAGATCTACAAGAACGACAGTACACAGTGTTGTTATAACCACCAATTATTGAGGACATATTAACTTCACAACCTATGTAGTTACTACATCCACCAAAAATTGATGAGTTGTCTGAGTATGTACAAATATGATTTCTACACCCACCAATTACAGATGAATAGCTTGAGTCAAACATTACTCTATTACACTTTCCACCTACTATAGATGAATAACAAGAACCATAAGATTGACCACAATCATACCCACAAACCTTATTACACACACCACCCAATATAGATGAATAACAAGAATGGTCACATACACTATTACAACATCCACCTAAAATGGAACTTCTATCAGAACAATCATTCACACAATTACACGAACCACCTACTATAGATGAATGGTCACTAGAATAGATTAGGTTAGAAGAACCACCAATTACTGATGATACATTAGACCCATAAATTACCCCATTACATTCACCACCAACTACAGATGAGCCACAAGAATAGTATAAAACACCATTACATTGCCCACCAATAATGGATGAACCACTAGAACAACAACGTATCTGATTTCCAGCCCCTCCCATAATATTGGAAGCAATTGATTTTGATATAATAGAAACATATGAACCAATTATAGATGTTGAGGTTGAACAATAAATCTTATTGTAAATACCCCCTAATACTGTTGAGTTTACTGAGTAAAAATTAATTGAATTACTGTTACCACCAATTATTGATGATTGATTAGAAGAACAACAAACACAGTTATAAGAACCACCAATAACTGATGAGTTATTTGAGTTACAAATCTCGTTCATAAAACCAGTCATTGATTCGGTAGCACCATTAATTATACCACCAAAACTTGGTTGTAAAGAAGCAACTGACCTAAAGTTTACATTACCTGAATTATCTCTTGTTAAGATTGTATCATCAGATGGTGAGTTTATAACACTATTAATTCTCAATTTAGGAACCAATACAGTGTTGGAAGTACTTAAGTATAAGTTACAACCACCAACTATTGCTGAATTAACAGCACTGTAGATGGTATTACAACGACCTCCAATTATTGAAGAGTTGTTTGAATTATAAAGTACTTCATTACATTCACCACCAATAATAGTTGCTTTGCAGCTAGATTCACAGATTTGACCACAGTATCCACCAACAATAGCCGAATCACACGAATCAACTCTGATACAGTTTTTAAAACCACCAGATACTGTTGATCTACACGAATCTTGTGTTATTCTAGCACAGTGACCACCAACAATAGCTGACCTCTGTGAGTAATCACAGATGTGGTTACCAGCACCAGCAAAGATACCTGACTTATTAGAACAACTTTCGATTGAGTTCCAATCACCACCAGATATTGTTGATCTAAATGAGTTTTGTTCAATTACATTGAAACAACCACCAGTGATTGTTGAATTATCAGAACAATAAACTCTATTACAACATCCACCAACAATTGAAGAAGAATCAGAATTATCACAGATTAGGTTACATCTACCACCAACGATTGATGAGTAACATGAATTATAACATATTGTATTACGATATCCACCTATTACAGTATCACCATTAGATCTATCTCCAGTTGGGCCAACTACATAGTCACCAGAAATTTTATTATTAGTACCACCTAGAATAGTTGAATTACAAGTATAGTTTTCTATACAGCTTCCATAACTAGATATAATAGCTGAATTACAAACTGGATTTGTGTAACAAACACCAATTGTGTTACACCCACCACCAATTATGGTACTGCTTAAAGACCTTTCTTTAATATCATTTCCATAACCACCCACAATAGTTGAGTTACAACTTTGACAAGTGATTGTGTTACGATATCCACCTAAGATAGATGACCTAAAAGATGTATCGCAAATACTGTTACAACATCCACCAGTTATAGTAGATTCACAGGAACCATACAAGAATCCTGGGTCACAAAGACATTGCTTTCCACAAATTTTATTACATCTACCACCAACGATTGATGAATAGTAAGAATAATCTTTAATTAGATTGCAACGGCCAGCTAAAATACCAGATCTTTCTGAGTAGTAACATATGTGGTTGTTATTACCACCTAATACAACTGATTTTTCAGATTCTACAATTTTATTCCAACCACCAGAGAATATACCAGAGTTACAAGAACTATCACAGATTCTATTACAACACCCACCAATCACAGATGAATATCCTGAATCAAAATAAATCACATTACAACCACCACCTACTATACTTGATTGACAAGAATTATCACATATTGTGTTATTGGCACCACCTATTACTGAAGAATAGGATGAAAAACAACAAATACAGTTCTCATAACCACCAACTATTGTTGAAGAATCAGAATTTTCACAGATTAGGTTAGCAGAACCACCAACTATTGTTGAATTATCAGAATAACAACAAATAGAGTTCTGATAACCACCTAATATTGAAGATGAAAAAACACAGGTCATTCTATTCCCATTACCACCCAATATGTTTGACCATGTAGTATCAGTCAAAATATTATTAATTCCATATAGAGAAGCACTACCACCACCACCTAAAGATCCAGCAGTTCTGTAATTTACATTACCTTGACTATCAACGACTAGTATTTTCGTATTAGCATTACACTGATCTAAATTATTGATTTTTAGATGGGGAACTAAAACTGTGTTACTTTGAGTAGCTAATGTTAAGTTTGAACCACCCAATATAACAGAGTTTTCAGAATTAACAATACTATTTGTGGAACCACCGATAATTGAGTTTCCACTGAGAAAAAGATTACCACCACCACTTACAGTAAGTCCGATTGTTGAAATAGAATTAGATCTACCACCTAAAATACCAGAGTTATCTGTCTGTGCGATAAAATTCGAACCACCACCTAAAATAACTGAATAACCATGATCATTACCACCACCATCAATTATTTGATTATTGCAACCTGCGAATATACCAGAATATTGTGTTTCATAAATAAGGTTGCTACAACCTGAAAATATACCAGAATAGTCAGACTCCCCACATATTGTATTTCCGCCTCCTCCAACAATAGATGTATAATCTGTATTATCGATACAGTTACAATATCCACCTACTATTGAAACATAGTTATTTCCGTATCCACATATTTTGTTACACCTACCACCCACTATTGATGAATAAGAAGATTCATAAATCGTATTACAACCACCACCAACGATTGATGAATACCAAGAACAATTTTGAACTGTGTTACAACATCCACCAACGATTGATGAATACACAGAACAAGTTTGAACTGTGTTACAATTACCACCCATTATTGATGATTTACTTGAAGTACCAGATAATGTATTATGATAACCGCCTATTATTGATGAATGACATGAACTATCTAAAGTATTCCAACACCCCCCCATTATTGATGAATTATGTGATTCACCAGACAATGTATGAAAGCACCCACCTATTATTGATGAGTAATTTGAAGATCCTGATAATGTATTACGATAACCACCTACTATTGATGAAATACAAGATCTATCAGATACTATATTACAATAACCACCCACAATGGTGGAGTTACAACTTTGACAAGTAATTGTGTTACAAGATCCACCCAATAGACTTGAATTGCAAGTTTGACAAGTAATTGAATTACAACACCCGCCTAATACACTTGAATTACAAGTTTGACAAGTAATTGTATTACAACACCCACCTAATATTGAAGAAGCCATAGATTGGTCAAAAATAGTGTTACGACACCCACCAATGATTGATGAATCACAAGATCCATAAAAAGAAGAGGATGGACCAAGAACATATCTACCAGTAATAAAATTACAACTACCACCAGTGATGGTTGATGAACAAGAATATAAAATTATATTATTACAACACCCACCAACAACTGTTGAATAATTAGAAAACCCATAGATTTGATTACAACGACCAGCTAATACACCAGACCTATCAGAATAGCTACATATGTGGTTGTTATTACCACCTAATACAACTGATTTGCTTGAATATTGAATCTTATTCCAACCACCTGAGAATATACCTGAGTGGTCAGAGTAATCACAGATTCTATTACAACACCCACCAATTACTGATGAATAATCAGATTCGTAACAGATGGTGTTTCTATATCCCCCTACTATACTTGAAGCACAAGAATTATCACAAATTGTATTGCAACATCCACCCATAATAGATGAATTACAAGAATTACATTGAACTTTATTACAACATCCAGCCATTACAGAAGAATTACAAGAAAAATCAGTAATACAGTTTCTAAAACCACCAATAACAGTTGACCTACAAGAATAATCTAAAATTTTATCTTGTGAACCACCTATAATTACAGACCTTTCTGAATTATTATAAATTCTACCACTAACACCAGAAAATATACCAGATTTATAGGATGAATCTATTATGTTATCCGTACCACCTACGATAGATGAATACGATGTGGTTCCAGTAATATTGGAATTATAACCAACTATTAAATTTTGTTTTGTACTATCAAATGTGAACGATTCTGAACCAGTTGCTGAACCAGTCAGACCACCACCAATGACCACATATCCTTTTGGTAAATTTACTGAACCACCACCACCTTCTGATGTGAGATCTTCAAGATATAGAAAGTTATGATCCAGTTCTTGAATCGTTAATTTCCTTCCAATATCTTGCCTTAGGGTTAAACTGTAAGTTGACATATTTTATAAGTATAGTTTTATTAGTGTATATATTAAAACTTAATTTTATTTTTAAACAAAAACATCAAATAAGATATACATTATTGTATGAATATAACTAAGCACAATTTTAAAATCACAAAAGAAAACAGGGAATCAATAAAAGATCAAAAATCCTGTACCATTTGGATGTCTGGCCTTTCAGGTTCTGGTAAATCCACAATTGCAAATGAACTAGAATCCAAATTGTTTGAAATGGGCCACCATACCTATATCATGGATGGTGATAATACCAGACTTGGTTTGAATAAAAATCTAGGTTTTTCAGACCAAGATAGAATTGAAAACCTAAGAAGGGTAGCTGAAGTTTGTAAACTTATGAATGATGCTGGACTTATTGTTATTTGTTCTTTTATTTCACCATTTGAATCGAATAGACAATTATCAAAAGAAATTATTGGGGATGGATTTGTAGAAGTCTATATAGATGCTAGTTTAGAAACCTGCGAAACAAGAGACCCAAAAGGATTATACAAAAAAGCAAGAGCTGGTGAGATTAAAGATTTCACAGGTATTTCATCACCTTTTGAAATTCCACAAAATGCTATTCATTTGGAAAATAATGTAGAAGAAGATATTGAAAACAATGTTGATTTTTTAATACAATATCTAAAAAATAAAAATTATATAAAATGAGTGAGGTAAATAAGTTTTCCCAAGAAGAATCACCATTCAAAGGGGATGGTAAACACGCAGTATTCGTTGGTAGATGGCAACCAATGCACAAAGGTCATATGTGGTTATTTAATCAAAAGTTAGAAAAAGGTATTCCACTCCTAATTCTAATTAGAGATATTCAACCAGATGAAAAAAATCCATTCACAACCCAAGAAACTGAAAGACTTATTCAAAAAGTATTTGAAGGAAAACCAGTTAAAACAATGATTATTCCTGATATTGAATCAGTTAACTGGGGAAGAGGGGTTGGATATGAAGTGAATGAGTTTTATCCACCTGAAGATATTAAAATGATTTCAGCCACTTTTATTAGAAATTCCATCAAGGATGGTAATGATGATTGGAAACAATATGTTCCAGAAGTTATACACACCGATGTGTACGAATATTTAAATGAATTTTATGAACTCTGAAAAAAACAAAGAACAAGTATTTCAGATCAGATACAACACAGTATCTACTGATGATTCCAATAGATGGAGATTACTTTGTAATGGACAAGAAATTCAAGTATCCGATATTATCATAAATGCTGAAACCAAAACAACTAAAGATTATATCGAAGGTGTTGGTGAAAAGTGGCATGTTACCTGTAAAGGTGTTTTAACTTTGAAAGATAATATCGCATATATTGATTATAAAAGATCTGATAATTTTGTTGCAAGACATTTAGCCAAGACTATAACTTGGAGAATTGTTGGAACTATTGATACTATGGTATTAAGTGCTCTAATTACCGGTGATTGGAAATTGGGATTAGCTATTGGTGGTACAGAAGTCCTAACTAAAATGTTCTTATATTTTGTACATGAAAGGGTGTGGTGGAAATTTGGTAAATTAGGTAGATAAAAAAAAGAGTATCAAATGATACTCTTTTTTTCGTTCTTCTTTTTCCAGAATTCAGTGTCATGTAACTTTGTCGCCCAATCCCTACCAATAATTTGGTAAGCTTCGGATGCGGCTGGTCTTAATTTACCGGTTTTTATTTCATGTAAATCTGAACCCCAGCCATACCCAGCATCATTTTCTCTGATAGTTTGTTCGATATTATCAAAGTCATGTTGATAATATTCTTCACCAATAAAATCATAAAGAGCTTTAAACCATTTATTTGGTTGATTGGTCCATTCTTCATATGGGAAAAATAAGATTCTATCACCTAACCCCCTTTGGACTGTATCCAATAAAGAAACATAAGGTCTTCCAAGTACACCTTCATCTGAAGTCCAAACAGATACCCTACCATCGATAGTTTTCATTTTTGGATTTGAAAATTCACCATGAATTTCACCACTAGCTCTATTTTTTCTATAAAGCTTTTCGAATGAAGTACAAACTTCTTCTAGGTTTCTAACACAGGCAATTATTTTAGCATTTTCGCCTGTAACTTTTTCGATAAATTCAATGTGGTTGGACCATCCTCGATTTTTGTCGATAATAATTTCCTTATCTGTCTTGTGATAGGTCTGCATTATACTTTTTATAACTTCCCATTTATCTTGACCATCTGGATGCGCAGTATGACCTTCAAGTTTAGTCCAATTGTCCCTAACCTGCAACATAAATTCCAAAAGGGAAGATGTTGCTGTTGTTTGAACTTTTGGGTTTTGAAGTAGGATGTTGGTTAACAATGTGGATCCACTCCTTGGTAATCCTGATATAAAGTGTATTTTTCTCATAATTCTGTGATTTCTTTTATTAATTCGTTTGAATCAAATAACCTCAGCCTGTCATAAGGAAATTGAATTGGATTTCCGCCAATATCAAAATCATCAAGATAAGATGAATGTAAAGTATCAAATACTGGTTCTACATCTGGTTTTAAATTTATATTTGTATTATATCCAAGAACCTTTGGATTATTACCTACCCAACAAACAATTGATTTAAGTCCAAAAGCTGCTGATGCATGTTGAGAAAAGGAATCAATGAGTAATCTCTTCTGTGAAAAATTAACAGCTGCTAAAATCTCTCTTGTTTCCAAAGTTAATTTGTGGCAACCATTGATTAGTTGTTGACCTTCATACCCAATATGGTATATGTGGTAATCATTTTTGAAGTGTTCAACTACATCAACTGCATTTGGTGTTGGTAAGTCTCTGTGCCAAGAATAAGGTCTACCTTGAGCACCGCCACCATTTGTATGTAATAAAAATATTGGTTTGGTTACACCATTCAACATTTTTATTTTAATATATTCCAATTCTAGGGGCGAAAAATAAAGTCTAGGTCCTGAACCATTCCATTCTATTCCAAGTAATTCACACCAGATTTTTATTAGGTGTTTCTTGTTAAGGATATAATCCTCTGTATGGTATGGTTCAAGACGATAGACTTTAGTATCTTTTTCCTTTATGTAATTTTTATAGAAGTTTGCAACTTGACCCATTGGGTAAATCTGATGGACTTCGGGGTTATTAAACCAAACTTGTGGCCAAGCAGAAACAACTATAATTTGTCTGTCAGGATCTGAGCTTTTTAGTGATGATAGAACTGCGGTAGCGAGGATATTTTTACCAATACCACCTTCGCAGTGAAAAATACTATATTTCATTATACTTAATTTACTTTCATTTTATATACAATATTATCAACATAGTTTTTTATTTCTTTTTTAGACATCAAAATAACTATATCATCACCTATGTCACGGACAGTTTGCCATCTTGTTTCATTTTTCAATTCCAATAATTTATCCTTACCATTTCTATTATATGTCCATGATGATTTTATTTCAATTGTCTGATTATTATATAAAAAATCTGAAAAATATTTTCTATTTTTTTCAAAAAAGTATGTATAAGATTTACCATTTGATATATCATTTAATAGCCCCCTACACTCCATCAACTCTAAAAAATATTTTTCATAAGAACCTTGATAGGTCAAAATTGTATTTTTATACATATTAATTTTGAATGAACTTTTTTGTGATTTACTAAATATCTCATCATTTTGTGTAGGATAATAAACCCCATAATTTTCAAATAAAGTTTTTTTCATCTTTCCCTTTACTTTATCATCCTTATTAGAACTTTCAAAACCATATTTTTCAAGGCAAGTTTTTTTAGCTTTGGGTCTATTTACATAGTGGATATCACCATATTTTTCTAGTTTAGTTTTTTCTGTTTTTTTATAAATTTCTTTATCTTTGGCTGGATATTTAAATCCATATTTTTCTAAACAGGTATTTTCTTGTTTAGTAATAGCACATTTATTAGAACAACAATAATCAGTGGTCAAATTTTTAGTATTTTTAGTGTATTTGGAGTAGTTTAATTTTTTATCAGTACCACAAATATCACAAATGACATCAATCTTAATATTACTCTTCACCATAAGATGTTCAACTATTATTAAAATAACTTTCTTCCATTCTGGTTTATAACCAAGTTTGGAATAATATTCTATTTGTTCCTTATTACATATCCTAACCTCAACCTGTTCCTGTAATATCATTTTTATCTTTATTTTCTTCTATTAGATAGATATACCTACCGGATAGTGTTTTTTCAACTTTGATGTATCCCATTTTTACCCAATTAGACAGTGTATTTCTGGATATATCAAATTTCTTCATAACATCTTTAGCTTTCATATTCTTATATATTTGGTTTAAAAAGTGTATTTTTGTATATTTTGTGATATTTTAATAAAAAAGTCAACCTTTTTGGGTTGACTTAAATATCTTAAAGTTTAATATTAAGCGTATAAAGCAGCTAATCTAGCTTCAACATCAGCATCAGTCCACTGTCCAGCAGCATCATAAGCAGCACCTTCCCAAAGAACAACTGGCTCATCCAATTCTTCGATGAAACATCTTACTACTTTCTGCTTAGGTAAATCAACTACTCTAGATACAGTTAATTTAGTGATATCTTTACTCTTCTCTTCCTGGAGAACGATTTTCTTAGGAGAACTTAATGTAATTTCCATGATTATAATTTTTTTTTGTTTTATATATTACTTTTAACAATATGTTTTTTTCTAAAATTTGGTAAAAATAATATTAAGATATATTAAATATCTGTGTGTTTGCTTGTCTACTATAAGTTATACCAATATTTGATCGAGTATCCAGAATTGTCCAAGTAGAATTATCATTTGAAACAGCTAAGGTCCAACTGACAGGATCTCTTATTTCTTCATCATTAGCAGTCACATAATAATAAGAGTCAAATCTTAATGGATTCACATTATCTATGTAGATACTTGATGTTCCAAAACTTGTAGTTCCAAAACTTGTATTACACCATTTTGTATATATATCATAATCTAAAATCTTTATTGGTGTTTCATTAGGGAATGTAGTTCCATCTGGGTTACTAGCACTTGCGGATGGACCCCAACTAACTGTAGCTCCCTGGTATAATAAAACCAAACCAGCGACTTGTATCGCACTCGCTAAAAAATCGGCACCTCTTGTTTGAGTCATTACCCATCTGAGATATCGATACTGAGGTATTTCTGGCACATCTGTAGAATGCGTAGCACCATTATTAACTAAAGTTTTATTATAAGATGAATCTATAAAATTACCAGTAGAAACCTGATATTCATTAATCAATAGAACTGTACCAGTAATATTAGCTGGTGGTAGGGCAACTTCATATGGGTTAAAATCAGTTGTATAAACAACGTTGTCATTTATTCTTATTCCATATAAAGAACCATTAAAAAATTGAAAATTATTATATGGACCTCTACAACCAATTGCTAAAGCATATTTATTATCAGTCATATTACCACCACTACCAGAAACAGATTGACTAAGACCATTATAGTATACTGATAAAGCAGTATTATCTGATACTATAGCAACGTGTGTCCAAACACCAGCAGGTGGTTCAGTAGTTACTGTCACGCCATTTCTAATAACTAAATTACCAGATTGATAGAATATATCT
>Ga0114973_10002756_pt1 | contig 12602 bp, 12 predicted proteins | sample M_140807_MF_Meta_FD_87025 | JGI IMG/M metagenome (GOLD analysis project Ga0114973, IMG submission 87025) | Freshwater microbial communities from Lake Montjoie, Canada to study carbon cycling - M_140807_MF_MetaG | ecosystem: Environmental > Aquatic > Freshwater > Lake | place: Lake Montjoie... | reverse complement strand
GGGGGCGCCGAGGGCACTGGTGCCGCTGACCGTGATCGAGTCGTAGGTCGTCGGGGCGACGTTTGACTGGACATCGCCTCCAGTCACGGAGATGTTCTGCGCGGATGCGTCGGCCGCGAGCCCTATCATCCATGGAAAAGCCAGAAGGATCGCCGATGTGGCCCACCGGACTCTTTTCGATTCCGTCTTGAAGATTCGAGCGCCCGCGGGGTCTCTGAAACACAACTTAGATGCCGTCACGAGTGTTCTCCTCAAAACAAGGGCGGCCCTAGCCCTCAGACAAGCGAGTTAGGGCTTTCGCTTTTCGGGCTGAGTGCATAACAAAACTCGAAATCCCTCGACGAATCGCCAGATTCAAGGTTGCCACCTTCACGCGACTCGCCACTCATGGCGGAGTTTCGAATGAGCGCAAAGGTAGGACGTCAGCTGAAATCACGCAAGGAAAGAATCACTCGGCGGCTGGGGCAGGCGGATCGGACGGCAACGGCTCGGCCGGAACTTACTGCGGCGAACATCCGGTACGCGCTCGCCGACCGGACGGGGGCGATCGCGGCAGGCGGGATCGGCGCGGTTCACCTGTTCGCCCGACAACGCGCCCTCGCCCGAACCAGCCCCCGGCCCAGCCCGGCCCGGATCGGGGAGGCGGCGCCGTCTCCGGCGCCGCTGGTGGTCGCGGCGAATCCCGCCGAGCCATGATGGGCGCCGCGAGAGAGCTCATCACCTCCCTCCTGGCGGTTCGACAGGGCCTCCGCAGCGTGAGACACTCTCCCCATGCCGCGCTTCATCCTCCTCGAACACACCGGCGCTCCCGACGACTCGACGGGGCGGCACTTCGACCTCCTCCTTGAAGCGGGGGAGGCCTGCCATACCTGGCGGCTGGAGGCGATACCGGAGCCGGGGGGCGAGGCGGTGGCCGCCGTGGAGATGGTGCCCCACCGGCTCGCCTGGCTCGATCACGGGGCGGGGGAAGTCTCGGGAGGGCGTGGCTTCGCTCGCCGTGTCGACGGCGGTACGTACGATTGGATTGAGCCGCGGGGGAGCGAGCGACCGAAGGCCGCAGCCAGCGTCGCCCGGATCGAAGGCGCGCTGCTCGCCGGAACCCTCGTCATCGAGCGCACGGGCGAGGGTGTGTCGGTGCGGTGTCTGGCGGACGAGTGAATGACGTGTCGGGAAGAAGTGGCGCCTCCCGCCACCTTTTTCGGGGAGCGCATCCCGGACCGGCCGGCCCCGCCGTCAGCCCAATCCCCGGTCGCGGCGGCGGAGATCGGCCGCGAGCAGGTCGAGGAGGAACTCGTGCTCCGCGCCGGCCGGCGGCGCCTCGACCGACAGGCGGTGTGCGAGCAGGGTCGCCAGGCGGTCGGCCAGCGCCGTTGACTGCGCGGGGGGCATCTGGTCCCAGCGGTCGAGGAGTTGCTCGACCGCCCCGACGTCGGCACGGGGGAGGCGGGCCAGGCCCGTGGTCGGGAAGCGGAAGACCGCCTCGGCGGCGGAACGCTGCTCGACGATGACGCGGGCCCGGCTGAATTCCGTGCGCTCCTCAGCCACCACCAGGGTCCCGGCCACCATGTCACCGAGGCGCTGCGACTTCCGCGACAGCAGCGGCACGATCCATGTCAGGGGGAGTGAATCGACGAGGCGAAAAACGTTGCGGACGACGATGCCGCCCGCGTCGAGCCCGAAACCGTCGTCCTTCACCACCTGGAGCCGGCAGAGCCGCTTGCCGGGGGTCTGCCCTCGCATGAACAGCTCGAAGAGCGTGAAATAGAGGAGGTTTCCCAGGCCGAAGATGAGGAACCCCAGGCCCACGACATAGGCGATGGCCTCGGACTGCGAGCTCGGATCGAAGCGGAAGCCGGACACCGACGCCAGCGTTACCAAGGCGACCACCAGGAGGATGATCTCGAGCACCAGCGCGAAGGTCTGGTCGATCATCCAGGCGATGAACCGCGTACCCAGCCCCGCCGGACGGTAGCGGACCTGGATGTTCTCCGGCGTGTCGAAAACGATTGATTCTGTCATGGCGACGGTTGCAGCAGCGGAGGCGGGACGGGACGATGAAGGAGGCCTGCGGCTGCCGCAGCGGGGACCGGGTGGTCGGCCCACGCCGGCTGTCGCTGATCGTTCGCTCCGCACGGTACCGGCCGGTGCCCTGCGATCGAAGGGGGCCGGGCCTCATTCGGGGAGGAGTATTATGGAAGGATTCGTCGCCCGCCACAAACCGGAGTGGGACGAGCTGGAATCGCTCGTGCGCGTGGGGCGCCGCTCGCTCGGTCGACTCTCGCCCGACCAGCGCCGGCGCCTCGATGTCCTCTACCGTCGCACCGCCGTCTGTCTGGCACGCGTCGACACGCGCGGGGACGACCCGTCGCTGGCTGCCTATCTGCACGGACTGGTCGCAGCAGCCCACAGCCTGATCTACCGGCCCCGGCGCACGAGCGTGTGGACCGGCGCGGCCAGGTTCGTCACCGAGGGGTTCGCCCGCACCGTTGCCCGGCACTGGCGCCTCCATGCAATCGCGGCGGTCCTCTTCCTCGGCGGGCTGCTGATCGGGTTCGGCTCGTCGCGCGCCGATCCCGAGGTGGCCCACGCGCTGTGGAGCACCGACGATCCCCGCCAGCCCGGGGCGACCGACGGGCAACTCCAGGCGGTGCTCCGTCACGGTCGGGACGACAGTGCCGACAGGAAATTCTCCTTCGCCTCGCTCCTCTTCCAGCACAACCTCAAAGTCGGGCTCATGGCCTTGGCCAGCGGCATCCTGGCGGCGGTGCCGACCGTCTTTCTCATGGTGCTCAACGGTCTCAACCTCGGCTCGTTCCTGGCGATCCACGACCGGCCCGGGCTCCGTGCCGAGACGTGGGCCTGGCTGTTGCCCCACGGCGTCACCGAGATGACGGCGATCGTCCTCTGCGGGGGCGTGGGGCTGTTGATCGGCAGCGCCGTGGTGCAGCCGGGGCACGTATCGCGGTGGGCAGCGCTGGCCGCCGCCGGTCGTGACGCCGGGCGCACCTGCGTGGGGATCGCCGTCATGCTTGTCGCTGCCGCGGTGCTCGAGAGCTATCTCCGCCAGAGCCATTTGACCACCGGGCAACGCCTGGCCGTCGCGGCCACAAGTGCCCTGTTTTGGATCGGCTACTTTGCCTGGGGGGGGGTGCGCGAGCGGTCCGCCTCCCTCACAGGAGGTTCCGCCCCCGCAATTCGATGAACCGATTGATCAGCGGCAGCGTCAACTGGCCCGGCTCGACATCGAGGGCGTGGATGCCATCCCGGGCCAGTGCCGCGAGCGTCCGCCCCCGGTCGCGGAGGAGGTTCAGGGCCACGGCCTGGCGGGCGCCGGCCGCGAGATCGTTTGCGGGGGTGCGGATCACGCGGCCCAACAGCGGCGTGCGCACCGCCGCCAGGAGCACCAGGTGCCGCCGCGCCAGCCGGGCCAGGGCCGTCGCCTGGGTCCGCGATGCCTCCATGTCGCCGATGTCGGTGAGGACCACGAGCAGGCATCGCTTCGTCAGCCGCCGCTGCATTTCGGTGAACAGGCAGAGAAAATCGGTCTCGTGGAAATCGCAGGCCAGATCGGCCGCGGTCTCCACCAGCCGGGAGAGCGCCGACGGTCCGGCCATCGGAGCCAGATAGCCCCGCACCCGGTTGTCGAAGGCCACCAGCCCGCAACGGTCGCCGCTGTGGAGCACGACGCGGGCGAGGTTGAGGGCGGAATCGACCGTGCAATCGAGCTTCGACCCGGTGTCGGTGGCCGCCCCCATGAGGCGACCACGGTCGAGGGCGATGACGACGTCGCGGTGCCGCTCGATCTGAAAGTGGCGGATGACCGGCGCCCGGTGCCGCGCGGTGGCCCGCCAATCGATCCGCCGCGGGTCGTCGCCGTCCCGGAAGGGGAGGAGGGAAACGAACTCCGTGCCAGCCCCCAACTCCCGAGCGCGGAGCGTGCGTTCGAGGAGGAGCATCGAGGCACCGGTCTCCTTGACCAGTTCCCCGCGTGATGCGAACGTCTCGGGGAGCACCTGGATCGTCCCGGGGCAGTCGCAGGGGCGCTGCGCCTCCATCAACCCCGCCGGGCCGACGACGCGGACCCATACCGGTCCGAAGGTGTGCCGACCCCGGCAGGGGATCCGGCAATCGAGATCGAGCTCCAGGCGGGCCGGCACTCCGTCGATGGGCCCAAACGTCGCCACGTGCCACTCCGGTTCGCACGTCGGAGGGTGGCGGTCGCGGACCGCGCCCCAGAGTGGCGACCGATGGTCATGCTCGATCAGGAGCGTGCTTGAAAACGCAAGTCCGCGACCGACCATCCCGGGGAGTCGCCGTCGCACCCGGATCCCGGCCACCGCCGCCGCTGCCGCCCGGCCGTCGCGGAAGGCGATCAGGGCCAACCCGACAGCCAGCCCGAACACGACCCATCCCCACGCCGGATCGCGGAACGCCGGCAGCCCCAGCAGCATGAGGACCATCGCCGCGCCGATCAGCCGCCTTCCGGGGCGGAGCGTGACCGCGGCGGCGGGCGGAGGTGTCGGGGGGGGGCTGTGGAGTGTGACCATGGGGCTTGCGCCGTTCACCGCGGGATGTCGACCGTGGCGAGCACGTCGCGGAGGACCTCGTCGGCCGATGTCCCTTCCAATTCGACTGTCGGCGCGAGGACGACGCGGTGGCGCATCGCGGGAAGGAAAGCCGCTTGGATATCGTCAGGGATGACGAAATCCCGATCGCGGAACCGGGCGAGGCTCTTGGCGCCGGTGAGGAGCATGAGGCCGGCCCGGGGGCTCGCGCCCACGTCGAGACCGTCGTGTTGCCGGGTGGCCTGCACGAGTTGCTGGACATAGGCGAGCACCTCGTCGCGGACGAACGTCTCGCGGATCGTCTGCCGGGCGGCGAGGATGCCGGCGGCATCCATCACCCGGCTGATCCGGGCCCGCTCTGGGGCAGCCAGTCCGGCGGTGGCGTGGTGTTCCTTGAGCACCTTCATTTCCGCCGCCGGCGCGGGATACCCGACGATCACCTTGAACATGAAGCGGTCGAGCTGCGCCAGCGGGAGGGGATAGGTGCCCTCCTGCTCGATCGGGTTCTGCGTGGCGAAGGTGAGGAACGGCTCCGGGAGCGGATGGCGCGTGCCGTCGTAGGTCACCTGGAGCTCCTGCATCGCCTCGAGCAGTGCCGCCTGGGTGCGGGCGCTCGAGCGGTTGATCTCGTCGGCGAGGAGCAGGTTTGTGAAGATCGGCCCGCGGCGGAACTCGAAGCTGCCGGTATCGTTCCGGTAGACGCTCGACCCGGTGACGTCGCTGGGGAGAAGGTCGGGCGTCATCTGGATGCGGCCGTGGTCGAGATCGACGGCGGCGGCGATCGACCGCACGAGGAGCGTCTTGGCCACCCCGGGCGGACCCTCGAGGAGGACATGGCCGCAGCTGAACAGCGCCGCCAGGGCCAGTTCGATGACTTCTTCCTGGCCGTAGACGACCTTGGCGAGCTCCGCACGGATCGCGTCCACTGAAATCTTCAAAGACACTGTGTGAGTCTCCGGATCGTTTCGAGGGTGTGGGAGGTGCTCCAATCCGACCGGCCGAGGTTCCGATCGACGGCACGGATCGTGTCGACGACGTTCCGCGCCCGGATCGGATCGCGGCGGGCCAGCTTGCCGTGGAGCTGGTCGAGATCGGCGTGTTCCGGGGGGAGGCCGACCCGGATGTTGAGCTCGCGGAGCACGCCGTCGCGCACTTCCGAGACGATACCATTCCGATCCTGCCGACCCCGCGAGAGGAGGTGCCCCATGGCGTCGAGATACTCGCCGATCCCCCGCCGCGCGATCGGCCGGTCGGCGATCGGTGGACCGAGACGCGTCCCCTCCCGCCACACGGTGAGCAGCACCGCGCCGAGGAGCCCCAGCGCCATCACGGCATGACCCGGCCGGGTGAGCAGGAAGAGCGGATTGCCCCGCGGCTCCAGACCGTGGAAGAATTCGTCGATCACCACGCCGTCCCCCTGCGGCGCGATCAGACGCACCGCGGCCACGGCGTTGTCGGCCTGGCCGAGATACCGATTGGCCAGGAGAGCCGGATCAGCGATGACCACGATCGATCCTTTTCCCGCGACGAATTCGGCGGCAATCACGCCCCCGTCGCCGCTTGTTTCATCAGGCGCTCCGGCGGCTTCGGTCGTGCAGAGCGTCGCCACCGCTTCCGTGGCCCGCGAATCACCGGCCGCGGGGGCGATGACGATCTCGTAGCGCCGGTTGACGGGGAGGGCGACCTGCCGGACTTCAGCCGACAGGGATGACCAGCTGCCGCTCGAGGCAACATCACTCAACCAGATCTCACTGTTCCCCGAACCGGCCAGGGCCTCCTCGACCGCGCGTCGCCCCCGGGCGATCAGGGACGGGTCGTCGTCCGGCCGTGTGACGCCGGGGCGGCGCGATCCGCGGTCCTCGACCACGACCCCGTCCAGCCCGAGAATCTCCGGCAACAGCATCGGACGCACCGCCGGGTTGTCCTCGGGGCCGCGGCGACGAGCCGGGCTCTTCTTGTCGTTGTCGTTGTCGTTGTCGTTGTCGTTGTCGTTGTCGTTGTCGTTGTCGTTGTCGGATCGACCATGCCAGGCCTCCGGCGCGGCAGCGACCACGAGCCGGCCACCTTGCTCTACCCAGGGACGGAGGCCGGTGAGGTAGGTGGGGTTGTAACCGAGGATCGTCCGTGACGGACCGAGCAGCACGAAGGTCGCGCCCGACACCCGGGGAGAAGGGGGCGCCAGTTGCCTGACAGCGGGAATGCCCAGGGCGGTGAAGGTGTCGAACAGACCGCGGTATCCTTGGGCCTCGACGCCATAAGAATCGCGACCGACGCCACCGGAGTCGGGGGGGGCAAGTGTGGACAGCGTCGCCGTGGCGATGACGACCACGACGAGCAGCACGGCGATGATGATCGCACTACGGGGAGAGGGCATCGGCAGAGGACTCTCCGGCGGTGGATAATGGAGGGCTACGCCGGACTGGCTCGACGGCACCGCCGGCGATGGCCTCGACGATCCGGCGATGATGCCGGCGGCAGGCCTCCAGATCGGCCGCCGTGCACGGCTGGTCGGCGTACCAGGCCCGCTCGAGCGTATCGATGAAGCCGGTCAGCGGCGGATGGAGGGGGCTGCGGGCGGTGCGGTGGAGCATTTCGCGATCGGTGAGACCCCGCGGCCATGGCTTGCCGCGGCCAATCTCGATGCGGCGCAGCGCCGATTGGTAGAGCCGACGGACTGCCGTGACGAGGTCGCCGCTGTCGGCCGCCCGGGTCGACGCCTCTTCGAGTTCCTCCGGGCTGGCCGGTCGCACCTCGCGCCGCCGGGACTCGAGCGCCGGTCGCCGGACACCGATCACGGAGAGGAGCGCCGCCACGATCTGCCAGACGATCGCCGCCAGAATGGCCGTGAGCACCGCCGCGATCACAAGGCGGAGCACCAGCGGCAGCGCCTGGAGGGCAGCGAACGCCTCCCCGATCTTCTCGAGCAGACCGAGGAGCAGATCGAGCCACAGCGGCAGCTTCGGCTCTCCCCCTCCCCGGTCGATGCGGAAATCGCCCCCCCCCAACACCTCGCCGGCAGTCCGGCGGATGACGTCGGCCGGCGGCGCGATTGCGGTGGTCAGCGAGGCGGCATCGATGGGCATCGCTCGGACATTTCCTGCGGCGGCGACCGCTGCGTCATGCATCGGCCGGCGGGTCGCCGTCGCGCCCCGCCATCTCGGTGGCCAGGTGCTCGAGATCGTAGTTCTCGACCTTGCAGCGGCAGGAGAAATAGAACACGACCAGCGCGGCGAGCGTGACCAGACCCAGCGCCTGCTGGAGCACGCTGGTGACGACGACCCGGATGTTCAGGTCGGGGATGAAACCTGCCCCCGCACCGAGCAGGAAGCCGAACACGCCGAGGACAAAAAGGATGAGAAACGCCTGGTTGAGCGACCCCTTGACCAACTGCTTGCTCCGCTTCATGGCGGCGAATCCCGAGAACCGTTCGATGACCGTCACCTGATGCGAGAGCAGGTACCAGAAGCTGAAGTAAATGCCGGGAATGATGAGGAGGAGGAAACCGAACACGACTGCTACCAGGACGAGGAGGCTGGTCCAGAACAGCGGCCAGTAGCGCTTCCAGCCGCGGGCCATGGCAGCACCGGCGGTGATCTCGTGGCCGAGATAGCGCTCGGACACAAAGTGGATCAGCGACCCATTGACCCACGGTAGGAGTACCAGCGACAACGCAGTCCCGATCGCTGTCTGAATCAGAGCAGCCGACTGGATGGCCTGGATGGCGGCGAGTTGGGCTTCAAGCGGAATCGACGGGTCTAAGCGCGGGGCCAGAGCGAGACCGATCAGACCGTTGAGGATCGTGAACAAGAGCGCCGGCGAGACGATGATGAGCAAGGGCTTGAGGTTGTCGCGGACGATACGGATCGCCTGATCGAGAACGCCGCCGACACCGAGCTCCCGCAGTTCGTAGGGCCGGCTCGTTGGCATCGCCATGGTGAGTGCTCCGCGCGGGAGAGGGGGAGTGCCCCTCTGCACTCCCGACGGTAAATATCCTATTCCATGGAGAGTCCTGCGGATAGGGTCAGGCGGAAGGCGGTGGGTCGCACCGGCGCGCCGGGGAGTCGCAGCGGGTGATGGTCGCCGCCGAAAAAGAACGCAGAGGTCGAGCTTGCTCGGAGCGGGCCAGGCGTTCGCCTGCGAGAGTGAAGGCGAGGCTTGGTTTGACGTCCGGCCGTGGGAATCGGGCGCGACCATCCCGCCGACAACGGTGCTGCTTTATCGCCGGGCGAGGGGGGCGAGGAAGTCCTCCGCCGCCCTCGCATCGCTCATCGTCCGCGACGAGTCGAGTCTGAAGCTGGTGAAGGCGGTCTCAGGGAGCAAGGCGCGGTCGCCGGCTGCCGGCGACGCGCGATCGACGAGTTGCCCCACCCGGGCGCGGTTGGCGGCCGGATCCTCCCGGGCGATGTCGAGCCGCACGAGGTGGACGTTCATCGCCGCAGCGCTCGGGGGAAGTCGCGGCGGGCCGGATCGCGCACGGCGAGGCGGGATCATCGTCCGCCGACATCCGTTGGTCAGGCCCGGATCGCGTCGATCGGATCGCCGGAGCCGATGGCTGCAAACCGCTAGGATCTCGATCCAAACGGGAGTATGATCCATTCTGGTATCACCAGAATGGAGGTTGTTCCCGAATGGTTGATTTCCAGCGACGCCTTTCGATCGCACTTCCCGAGCGCCAGTCGGCGTTTTTGTGGGGGGCCCGGAAGACCGGCAAATCGACGTTTCTGCGTCGGGCTTTTCCCGGCAGCCTGTCCTTCGACTTCCTCCGCACCGATCTGCTGATCGCCTTCACGACGCGGCCGGCCCTCCTCCGTGAGCAACTCCTGGCCCGGTCCCCAGCGGAGCTCGCACTCCCCATCATTCTCGATGAGGTGCAGAAAGTTCCGGCCCTCCTCGACGAGGTGCACGGGCTCATCGAAGGGCATGGGCTCCGCTTCGTGCTGTGCGGATCGAGTGCCCGCAAGCTCAAGCGCGGCCGGGCGAACCTGCTCGGAGGACGGGCCTGGCGCTCCGAGATGTTCCCGCTGGTCTCCGCCGAGTTTCCCCGCGCGGACGAGGGGGAAGTGGGGAAAGGAGAGATGGATCTGCTGCGAGCGCTCAACAACGGCCTCGTTCCCTCCCACTACCTTTCCGCCAATCCGCGGAAGTCGCTCGACGCCTATGTCGGTGACTATCTCAAGGAGGAGGTCTTCGACGAAGGGCTGACGCGCAATGTGCCGGCGTTCTCCCGGTTCTTCGAGGCGTTGGGATTTTGCCATGGCGAGCTGATCAACCATGCCAACATCGCCCGCGACTGTGGTGTCGATGCGAAGACCGTCAAGGAATATTTCCAGATCCTCTGCGACACGCTCCTGGGGCGGCTCGTCCTTCCCTACAAGAAGCGTCAAGAACGTCAGGTGATCAGCAAGGCGCCGAAGTTCTATCTGTTTGACGTGGGGGTCGCCGGCGCGGTGAGCCGGCGGCGGATCGTGGAGCCGCGCGGCGATCTCTTCGGACGGGCCTTCGAACATCTCGTTCTCATGGAGCTCGTGGCCCATGCCTCGTATTCCGAGCTAACCTACGACATCCATTTCTGGCGGACGAAGGCGGGGGCCGAAGTCGACTTCATCCTCGGCGACGGCGAGGTCGCCATCGAGGTGAAGGGTACCAGCCGGGTGGACGACCGCGACTTGCGGGCCCTGCGGCTGTTCGGCGAAACGCACCGCCCTCGGCTGGCGATCGTGGTCTGCAACGAGACTGTCGAGCGCGTCGTCGACGGTATCCGGATCGTCCCCTGGCGACAGTTCTTCCGGGAACTGTGGGCCGGCGAGATTGTGTCGTAGGCTTTCGCTGGAGCGAGAGGCCTCTCGCCTCACCCCAGGATCGCTTCGATCGGTGTGCCGTGGTCGATGGCGAGGCGGCGGCGGCCGGGGATCTCGAGCTTGCGGGAATCGAGGCCGAGCTGCTTCAGAATGGTGGCGTGGATGTCGGTGACGTAGTGCCGGTCTTCGACGGCGTGGAAGCCGAGCTCGTCGGTGGCGCCGTGGACAACGCCCCCCTTGATGCCGCCGCCGGCCATCCAGACCGAAAACGCGAAGGGATGGTGGTCGCGGCCGTCGGAGCCTTGCGTGCCGGGAGTCCTGCCGAACTCGGAGGCAAACAGGACGATCGTCTCGTCGAGGAGCCCGCGGCGGGCGAGATCCTCGAGGAGCCCGCCGATCGGTTGATCGACGGCGAGCGCGAGATTCGAGTGGTTGGCCTTGAGTCCGCCGTGGGCGTCCCAGGCGCCGGCGCCGCCGCCGCCATGCTGAATCTGAATGAAGCGGACACCGCGCTCCACGAACCGGCGCGCCGCGAGCAACTGCATGCCGAAGTCGCGGCAGTGGGGGAGATCGAGGCCGTAGAGCCGTTTCGTCTCCTCCGTCTCATCAGCGAAGTCGACGACCTTCGGCACGCTCTGCTGCATCGAGTGGGCGAGCTCGTAGGAGGCGATCCGCGCGGCCGTGGCCGGGTCGTCGGGGTATTCCACCGCCGTCGCCCGGTCGAGTCGGCTGACGAGATCGAATCCGATCGACTGGGCCTGCGGGGAGAACGGCCGCTCGGGCCGGCCGAAGTCGAGCGGGTTGGCCGGATCGATCCGCAGCGGCACCGCGTCGTGAGAGGGGCCGAGGTAGAGGCCGTCTTTACGATTCCAGTATTCCCGGAAGCCGATCGAGATGAACTGCGGCAACTCGTCGTTGATCGACCCGAGCCCGTAGTGCACCCAGCCGCCGAGCGTCGGCTGGGCGGGGTCGAGCATGTGCCGGCCGGTATGGAATTGCGTCTGCGCGCCGTGATTGGAATCGGTCGTCCACATCGAGCGGACGACGGCGATCCGGTCGGCGTTGCGGGCGGTGTGGGGAAAGAAATCGCTGATCTCCATCCCACTTTGGCCATGGCGGCGGAAGCCGGTCTGGAGGGGAAACAGGACGTTTCGCTGGAGGCCGTTGGCATCGGGGACGGGAGCCCGCTCAAGGGCGAGCTTCGCCGGATTCTGGACATCGGCGTAGGGCGTCTCGGCGATCGTCTTGCCGGCGTGCTTCGTGATCTCGGGCTTGAAATCGAAGCTTTCCAGATGGCTGACGCCTCCATTCATGAACAGCCAGATGACATGCTTCGCCTTGGGGGCGAAGTGGGGGCTGCCGTCCGGCGGCGTCCAGGCCGCCGGCGAGCCGAGGCCGTCGCGGGCGAACATCGCGCCGAGGGCCAGGCCGGTGAAGCCGAGGCCGAGATCGGCGAGAAAGGCCCGACGCGGCGGAATGACAACGTTGGCACGAGAGGGGCTTGGCATGTCGGCTATCTCAGTGTGACGAAGTCGGTGTGGTTGAGAAGCGCCCAGACGAGATGGATCCGGGCCGGCTCCACCGAGCCGTTGGCGGGGGGCGGCTCGAGGCTTCGCCACTGCGCCAGCGCCCCGACGCAGGCCTCCGATTCGGCGGCGCCCGCCGGTCGGCCGAGGACCATGCGGAAGGCCCGATCGAGGAACGTGGCGTCGTCGGTGAGGGCATCGGGGGGGGCGATCCGGGCCGCGATCCGGGCCGCGGCGTCGTGGACAATCGCCGCATTGGCCAGCGCCAGCGCCTGCTGCGGCACGATGCTCCGCTCGCGCTCGTAGCACTCCTTCACGCCGGCGCCGTCGAAGGTGGTGAGGAACGGATTGCGGTCGGGATCGGTGTGCTGAAAATAGAGGCTCCGCCTTGTTGACGCCGGCTGTTCGGCCGCCGCCACCGAAGCGCCACCGATCCGGGCATCGAGCGTGCCCGCAAGCGCGAGGATGCCATCGCGGACGGCCTCCGATTCCAGCCGGATCGGCTCCCGCCGCCACCAGGTGCGGTTGTCGGGATCGAGGCGCACCCCCGCGGCATTCCCGGCGGTCGACGATTGGAGTCGATAGGCGGCCGAGGTCACGATCAGCCGGTGGATCCGCTTCATGCTCCAGGCGTGGCGGTGCGGGCCAGGCACCGAGCCCTCCACCAATTCACTCGCCAGCCAGTCGAGAAGCTCGGGGTGATCGGGAGGGGT
>Ga0114973_10002749_pt1 | contig 12615 bp, 6 predicted proteins | sample M_140807_MF_Meta_FD_87025 | JGI IMG/M metagenome (GOLD analysis project Ga0114973, IMG submission 87025) | Freshwater microbial communities from Lake Montjoie, Canada to study carbon cycling - M_140807_MF_MetaG | ecosystem: Environmental > Aquatic > Freshwater > Lake | place: Lake Montjoie... | reverse complement strand
GGTGTCATTCCTGAAGGGCTCCGGTCGCGAGGTCTTCTACGACGCCGAGCACTTCTTCGACGGCTGGAAACTCGACGCCCCATACGCTGCCGAGACGATCGTGGCTGCGGCGCGGGCCGGCGCGACGCGGATCGTGCTGTGCGACACCAACGGCGGCACGCTCCCCGACGAGATCGCTCGGTTCGTCCGGGAAGCCACCGCCGCGCTTGCCGCCGCGGGCGTGCCCACGCCCGTCGCCATCCACTGCCACAACGACTGCGATCTCGCCGTGGCCAACTCACTGGCGGCCGTGCAGGCTGGGGCCGTGCAGGTGCAGGGCACGATCAACGGGCTCGGCGAGCGGTGCGGCAACGCCGACCTCATCTCGGTGGTCGCCAACCTCGCCCTGAAACTGCCAGGCCATGAGGTGCTCGGCGGATCCGGCACGGCCCATCTCACGGAGCTTTCCCGATTCGTCTACGAGACGGCCAACATGACCTACCGGCCGGGTCAGCCGTTTGTCGGGACCAGCGCGTTTGCCCACAAGGGTGGAATGCACGTCCACGCGATCGCCAAGGCGACCGAGTCGTACGAGCACATCGCCCCCGAGGCGGTCGGCAACTCGCGGCGGATTCTTGTGAGCGAACTCTCCGGCCGCTCCAACATCGCCGCCATGGTCACGCGGCCCGATGTCAAGAACGATCGCAAGCTGCTCGACACGGTCCTTGCGGAGGTCTGCCGGCTTGAGAACGAGGGCTGGCAGTTCGAGGCGGCCGGGGCGTCGTTCGACCTGCTCGTCGATCGCTGCGCCGGCACGTTCACGCCCGCTTTCGAGAAACTCTCCTATAACGTGGTGGTCGAGAGCCGCGCCGGGGGGTCGGACGAAGTCCGCACCGAGGCCACCGTGAAGCTCTTGGTGACCGGCGAGCAGCGGCATGAGGTGGCTGAAGGGGACGGGCCTGTCAACGCGCTCGACGCGGCCCTCCGCAAGGCGCTGGCTGCCGTCTTTCCCGTGCTCGACCGGATGCATCTCCTCGACTACAAGGTCCGCGTGATCAACGCCCAAGAGGGGACAGCCGCCAAGGTTCGTGTGTCCATTGAGAGCACCGACGGCGAAAGCGTGTGGGGAACCGTCGGCGTGAGCGAAAACGTGATCGAAGCGAGCTGGCTTGCGCTCGCCGACTCCTTCCACTACTTCCTTTCTCGGAGATGACAATGCGACGTGCTGTCATGCTGGCGGTGGTTCTGGTGTTCGGCGCCCGCGCGGCCATTGCCGACACGCCACCAAACACGCTTTCCGAGGCGGAACGCCGCGGTGGCTGGCGGCTGCTCTTTGACGGTCGCAGCACCGACGGCTTCCGAAACTATCGGAAGGACTCGGTTTCGCCCGGCTGGACGGTGGCCGACGGCTGCCTCGTGCGGGCCGACGCTGGAGCGGGCGACCTCATCACCCGCGACGAGTTCGACTGCTTTGAGTTGCAACTCGAGTACCGCATCAGCCCAGGCGGCAACAGCGGGTTGATGTTTCACGTGACGGAAGACTCGGAGAAGCCGTGGCACTCCGGCCCCGAGGTGCAGATCATCGACAACGCGAAGGGCAAGGACGCGCAGCACGCGGGCTGGCTCTACCAACTCTACCGGCCGCTCAACGCGAACTGGGCCCGGCAGATGGAGCAGGCTGCCGGCCTCAACCCGCCGGAGGTGGTCGATGCCACGCGGCCTGCCGGCGAATGGAACCACCTTTACCTGCGTGTCACCCCCGCTGGTGGCCAGGTGTGCCTCAATGGCGTCCAGTACTATGATTTCCGCTTGGGAACTCCGGAGTGGGACGCGCTGGTGGCGAAAAGCAAGTTCGCCAAGTTCCCCGGGTTCGGCAAGGCCGGAAAGGGGCACCTCTGTCTCCAGGACCACGGCGACGAGGTCGCTTTCCGCTCGATGAAGGTGCGTGAGTTGCCCGCCGTGACGCCGGTGACGTGGGCCGAAGATGGCACGCTTCCCGTGGCTTCTGTGCCGGCGTTTCCAGACGCGACGTGGGAGGGCTGGGTCATGGAGACCAATGATGGGAAGCCGTCTCAGCCCATGCGGCCGCTGCTCGTGGCCGGTGCCGGCGACGGCTCTGGTCGGCTCTTCATTCCCGACCAGAGCGGCATGATCCACGTGATCCGCCACGGTGCGACCGAGGCCAAACTCGTTCTCGACCTCCGTGAAAGCACCGCACCATGGACAACGTGGAACGAGGAGGGGTTGCTCGGTCTCGCCGTCCATCCCCGCTTCAAGGAGAACGGTGAGTTCTTTATCTGCCAGAGCGTGAAGGGCGGCGAGAAGCGGATGCAGCATGTGTCGCGGTTCCGCATGTCGAAGGATCATCCTGACCGTGCGGATCCGCGAAGCGAGGAGGTCGTGCTCTCGATCGAGCAGCCATTCTGGAATCACAATGGCGGCTCGATCACGTTTGGGCCGGATGGCTATCTCTACATCGGCCTTGGCGACGGCGGCAGCCGCAACGACCCCTGTGGGCACGGCCAGCGGCTCGATGTGCTCTTCGGCAAGATCCTGCGGATCGACGTCGATCGCCGGGATGCGGGCCTGGCCTATGCGATCCCGGCGGACAATCCCTTCGTCGGCCGCGAGGGTGCCCGGGGCGAGATCTACGCCTTCGGGCTGCGGAATCCCTGGCAACTCGCCTTCGATCCGCCGACCAGCCGGCTCTGGGCCGCCGACGTCGGCCAGGAGGTTTGGGAGGAGGTCAATCTGATCGTGAAGGGTGGCAACTATGGCTGGAGCGCGACGGAAGGCACGAAGCCCTTCGGCTCGCGGGCTGCGGCCGGACCACTGATCGATCCGGCGTGGGAATACGACCACCAGATCGGAAAGTCGGTGACAGGTGGTCGCGTCTACCGAGGCAAGGCGATCCCCGAACTTGTGGGGCGGTACGTGTACGGTGATTTCGTCTCGGGAAAAATGTGGGCTCTTGCGGTCGATGACGCTGGCCGGGTGACGTCCAACGCCGCGATCCCGTGGAGCGGCCTGCCCATCTTCGGCTTCGGCGAGGACGCCGACGGCGAACTCTACGTGTGCACGTCATCGCCGACCGGCCAGGGCGTCTTCAAGTTGGTGCCCGCCGCCGCCGGAAAGTGAATCCCAGAAAGCCCGATCGCGTGAGCGATGGGGATACGGCCTACTCGCGGTAGCGGGATTCCCACGGCGTCGGCAGAATGTGGGGCCGCGACGAGGAGCCGCCATGCACGAACTGCCGAAGCAATACGATCACCGCTCAGCCCAGGCCCGCTGCCGCACCCTGTGGGACGCTGCCCGCTCATGGCACGCCGAGCCCGAGACAGGGCGGCCGACCTACTCGATCGTGATCCCGCCGCCGAATGTGACCGGCGCGCTTCACCTCGGCCACGCCCTCAACAACACGCTTCAGGATGTGCTCGTCCGCACGCGGCGGATGCAGGGCTTCCTCACGCTCTGGATGCCCGGCACGGACCACGCGGGCATCGCCACGCAGGCCGTGGTGGAGCGGCGGCTTCTCGAGGAGGAAAAGCTCTCCCGGCACGACCTCGGCCGCGAGGCGCTGGTGAGCCGCATCTGGGCCTGGAAGGAGCAGTACGAGAAGCGGATCCTCGGCCAACTCCGCGACCTCGGGGCGAGCTGCGACTGGGATCGCACCCGGTTCACGCTCGACGACCAGTGCGCGGCAGCCGTCCGCGAGGCGTTCTTCCGGCTCTTCGAGAAAGGGCTCGTGCGTCGAGGGAAGCGGCTCGTCAACTGGGACACGTTCCTGCAAACCGCCGTCAGCGATGACGAGGTGTTTCACGAGCAGGTGAAGGGCCACTTCTGGCACATCCGCTACGAAGTCATCGATCCGCAGCCGGGCGAGCCTGAGAGCGTGACGGTGGCCACCACGCGGCCCGAGACGCTCCTCGGCGACACCGCCGTGGCCGTTCACCCCTCCCCTGCTCTCGCCCTCGACGCCACCGAGGCCGCGCTTCGGGAAAAGCGTGCAGCAGCGCCGGCCAAGGAGCAGGCCGACCTCGACAAGGCCATCGACGACCTCGCGGCCCGTCGCCGCGACATCCTCCCGCACCTCGAGACGCTCGCCGCGATGGCGAAGGCCGGCCGGCACGTCCGCCTGCCGCTCCTCGGCCGGGCCATTCCGCTCGTGGCTGACGAGTGGGCCAAACCCGAGATGGGCTCCGGCTGCGTGAAGATTACGCCGGCCCACGATCCCAACGACTACGACGTCGGTCGCCGCTGCTCGCTGCCGATGATCAACATCCTCAACCCGGAAGGCACGCTCAACGCCGAGGCGGGGCCCTACCAGGGGCTTACGATCAAGAAGGCCCGCGACAAGGTCGTGGGTGATCTCGAGGCCGCTGGGCAGCTGGTGCAGGTGGAGGACCGGGTGATCGAACTCGCTCACTCCGACCGCTCGAAGACGCCCATCGAGCCCTACCTCGCCGACCAGTGGTTCATTCGTATGGATGAACTCGCCCAGCCGGCGCTCGACGCCGTGGCGCAGGGCCGGATCCGGATCGTGCCAGAGCGGTACGCGAAGAGCTACCTCGACTGGCTCTCGGAGAAGCGCGATTGGCCCGTGAGCCGCCAGCTCTGGTGGGGCCACCGGATTCCGATCTGGCACGTGGTCGACGTGAGCGAGGCCGACCTCGCCAAGGCCTTCGCCGGCCGCGGCACGGTGGCCTGGCGGAGCGACGAGGCCGGGGGCTGGTTCGTCTGCTCGTCGGACGAGTCGCTGGGCGCGGAGACCGTGGCGGGGAAGTCACTGGTGCGCGATGCCGACGTGCTCGACACCTGGTTCTCGTCCGCCCTCTGGCCGCACTCCACGCTTGGCTGGCCCGCGGCCACGGCGGAACTGGCGGCCTTCTATCCAACCAGTGCGCTCGTCACGAGTCGCGACATCCTCACGCTCTGGGTGGCGCGGATGGTGATCATGGGCGTGTTCGACACTGGCGAGATCCCGTTCCACGAGGTCTACATCCACCCCAAGATCCTCGACCGCTACGGCGAGACGATGAGCAAGAGCAAGGGGAACGGCGTCGATCCCGTGGATGTGATCGAGTCGCTCGGCGCCGACGCGCTCCGCTTCGCCCTGGCCGGCATGGCGACGGAGACGCAGGACGTGCGGATGCCGGTCGATTATCAGTGCCCGGCCTGCGGCCACCTCGTCGAACAGACGGTGCAAAACCGCGTGAAGCCGCGGATCGACTGCCCGAAGTGCCAGAAGCCCTTCCGCACGCAGTGGGCCAGCGCCGCCGCGGATCTTGAACTTCCTCGCGGTCCCGCCGTGAGCGAGAAGTTCGAGGCCGGTCGCAACTTCTCCAACAAGCTCTGGAACGCCACGCGGTTTGTGCTGATGAACTTCGAGGGCTATGCCGCCGGGCCGCTTACGGGCATCGACGATGTCGCCGCCCTGCCGCTGGATGTGACCGCGCTTCCGCTGGAGGACCGCTGGCTGCTGTCGCGGCTGGCGAGCGTGACCCGCGACGCGACCAAGGCGATCGACGATTTTAAGTTTGCGGAGCTTGCCCGCGTGCTCTACGCCTTCGCCTGGGACGAGTACTGCAGCGCCTATCTCGAACTCTGCAAGGCCCGGCTGGCCGACCCTGCCCGCCGCGACCAGGCCCGGGGAATGCTTCTGCTCGGACTCGACACGATCCTGCGGCTGCTCCATCCCATCATGCCGTTTGTCACGGAGGAGATCTGGCAGCATCTGGCCGCCGCGGCCGGTGGCCGGCGGATGCCCTGGGACGACGCGTCGCGGCCCCTGTCGGGATCGCTGATGGTCGCGGCATGGCCCACGGCGCCCGACACCTGGATCGACGCGCGGACGGAGACGCAGTTTGGCACGTTCCTGGCCGTGGTGGCGGCGATTCGCGAGATTCGCGCGCGGCAGAACGTGCCGCCGAAGACGCGGCTCACTGCAGCCGTGCGTGCCCCAGCAGAGATCGCCGCGCTGCTCGAGCCCATGAGGTCGTCGATCGAGTCGATGGCGGCGGCGGATCTTGCCGCGCTGGGTCCCGACGCCTCCGCTCCCCCGTCGGCTGCCACGGCCACGGCCGCTGGGTGCGATGTGTTCGTCGACATGGCTGGCCTCGTCGACGTCGATGCCGAGATCGCCCGGCTCCTCAAGGAGAACGAGAAGACCGAGGGCTTCATCAAGGCTAAGCAGGCGAAGCTCGCCAACGAGTCCTTCGTGTCGCGGGCGCCTGAGGCCGTGATCACCAAGGAGCGGGCTCAGTTGTCCGAACTCGAAGACAAGTTGGCGAAGGGATTGGCGGCGCTCGAGGATCTGCGGCAGCGCCGGGTGTAGGGCCGAGTCGAGCGGCGTGACCTAGTGGGAACAGGTTGGAAACCTGTTCTACGGGCTCACGAACGGTCTGCCCCCGAGAGGAGAGGTTTTCAACCCGTCCCTGACGGCCCCTAGGTTGCGTCTGGGTTTGGGGGTACTCTGGAGCCAGAGTTGCGCACCACCGGAGCCACGTCATGAGCGTCCAGATGGAACTCTCGCGGATCATCATCAGCGAGATCAACGACCAACAGGTCGTCTACCTGAAGGAGGTCGAGGGTGACCGGACGTTCCCGATCCTGATCGGGCTCTTCGAGGCCACGAGCATCGACCGGCGGGTGAAGCACCACCAGTCGCCCCGCCCGCTCACGCACGACCTGCTGGTGGCGTCGGTTGATCTGCTTGGCGGTGAGTTCCAGGACGTGGTGATCTCGGAACTCAAGGACCACACCTACTACGCCGTGATTCGCGTGCTCAAGGATGGCGAGGTCGTCGAGATCGACGCCCGGCCCTCCGACGCGATCGCGGTGGCCGTGACCTGCGAGCCGAACCTCGCGATTTACGTCGCCGACGAGGTGCTCGAGAACGTTCTCGGCGGCTGAGCGCACGGCGCTGGTCCGACGTCCTGCAGACCTTGGCAACCCCGTGCTACGGCGTCAAGCCAAACGCTCTCCGAAGCACGGCGAGCGAAGTGCCGCCGTGCTCCGCCGCCACGATGACGTTAAGCCGGACCTCACTCGTGCTGACGAGGTCGATGTTCACGCCCGCGTCGGCCAGCGGCTTGAAGAGCCGGTCGGCCACGCCGGCGTGGCTGCGGATGCCGACGCCCGTGATCGAGAGTTTGGCCACGTGCGGCACGTTCGCCACCGTCGCACCGCGGGCCTTCGCGATAGCGCCAGCCACGTCGATCGCCTTGTCGCGGCTGGCGGCGGGTACGGTGAACGAGAGCTCGGCGCGGCCCTTTCGCGGATGGCTCTGCACGATCATGTCGACGAGAAGTCCGGCCCTGCCGACCTCTTCAAAGACGTCGGCCGCCACGCCCGGGGTGTCGGGAAGGTCGGTGAACGTGACCAGAGCCTGCGAGGAGTCGAGCAGGCAGTCCTCGATGGCCAGATCCTCCATGCCCTGAAGCCGGCGGACGACGTCGAGCGGGCTCGACTTCGGGAGCGCGCCGCCCGACGCCTGGCTCGCTGGCTCGTTGGCGGCGTCGTGCAGCCCGAAGGCCTTGTGCACGGCCTTCACCGCTGCCGCGCCGTCGGTGCGGGCGACGAGCACGGAAATCTTGATCTCGCTGGTGGTGATCATGTGGACGTTGATCTTCTCGGCGGAGAGAGCGGAGAACATCCGGCCGGCCACGCCTTCCGCGTCTTCCATGCCCACACCCACCACTGAGACCTTCGCCATCCGGTGGTCGTGCGAAACCCCCTCGGCGTTGATCGCCTTCGCGACCCGCTCAGTTCGTTCGAGGGCGTCGGCGAGGTCGTCTTCGGGCACGGTGAACGAGATGTCAGCCCGGCCCCCCTGCCCCACGTTCTGCACGATCATGTCGACGGCGATGCCGGACTCAGCGAGCGTGGAGAAGAGCGCGTGGCTGGAGCCCGGCTGGTCGGGTGCTCCCTCCAGCGTGATCCTCGCCTCGTCTTTGGCGAGGGCAACACCGCTCACCGGCCGCTTCACCGACTGGTCTGCGGCGTGAATCAGCGTGCCCGGGATGTCCTTGAAACTGGACCGCACTACCACCTTCACGCCGAACTTCTTGGCAAACTCGATCGACCGCGAGTGCATCACGCCGGCCCCGAGGCTCGCCAGTTCGAGCATCTCGTCGTAGGAAATCGAGCCCAGCCGCCGGGCCTCCGGCAGCATCCGCGGGTCGGTGGTGTAGATCCCGTCCACGTCGGTGTAGATCTCGCAGAGATCGGCGTCGAGCACCGCCGCGAGCGCGACGGCCGTGGTGTCGGAGCCGCCGCGACCGAGCGTGGTGATGTTGCCGTTCTGGTCGATGCCCTGAAAGCCGGCCGCGATCACCACCGCCCCGGAATCGAGCAGAGCTTTCACATGGTCGGTCGAGATCGACTGGATCCGTGCCTTGGTGTGGGTGCTGTCGGTACGGATGCCGATCTGGGCGCCGGTGAGGCTCACCGCCTTGTGGCCCGCCGCCTGCACGGCCATCGCAAAGAGCGCCACGCTCACCTGCTCGCCGGTCGAGAGGAGCATGTCCATCTCGCGGGCGCTGGGCCGGTCGGTGATCTCCTTGGCCAGGTCGACGAGGATGTCGGTCTGGTGCCCCATGGCGCTGACCACCACGACGACCTTGTCGCCGGCGGCGTGGCGGGCGATCGCCTTCGCGGCGGCTGCTTTGATTTTGGATGCGTCGGCGACGCTGGTGCCGCCAAACTTCTGAACGACGAGGGCCATCTGCTGCTTCAACTCCTCTTTCAGGCTGTCTTCAGGAACGGGGCTTCAGGAACGGGCTTTCAGGAACCAGGCTTCAGAAACTCGCCCATCAGCCGCCAGCCCGGCTCGATGAGCTGGCCCGATGAGGCGGCCACCACCTCGTCGTAGGTGCTCTGGCCGGATGCCGCAATCCCCTTGCCGGCCATCACGAAGGGAACGTGACCGCGGGAGTGGGTCTTGGTGGCGATGAAGGTGGGATGGTCGGGACAGACGAGGATCCGGTGGTCGCCCAGCGTTGCGAGGTGGGCCGCGATCGGGGCGACGATCTTTGCGTCGATCTCCTCGATCGCCTTCACCTTTTCGACGGCGTTGCCCTCGTGGCTCGCCTCGTCCGGAGCCTCGACGTGCACGCAGACGAGGTCGGCTGAGGCGAGTTCGGCGATCGCCGCCCGTCCCTTGGCGGCGTAGTCGGTGTCGAGGTAGCCGGTGGCGCCGGGCACTTCCAGCCGCTTCCAGCCGGCCAGGGCCGCGAGGCCGCGCAGCAGGTCAACGGCCGTGATCATCGTGCCCGACGTGCCGTACTTCGTGGTGAACGGTTCGAAGGCCGGGGCTCGGCCGACGCCCCAGAGCCAGACGTGCGTCGCGGCACGCTTGCCGGCCGCGATTCGCGCGTGGTTGACGGGGTGGTCGCGGAGCCAGTCGGCACTCCGCGACATGATGTCGGTGAGCAGGCGACTCCCCAAGCCCCGCGGAAAGTCATCGACCACCGGCTTGTCCATCAGGTCGTGCGGTGGCGTGGCGCGGAGGCTGCCGTCGAACGGGGCCGCTCCCTCGCTGCCCCGGTGGATCAGCAGGTTGCGGTAGCTGACACCGGGCACGAACGACCATGACGCGGCGAGGTCGGGGAAGTCGGTCGCCAACCCGCGCTGGCAGGCGGCCAGGAGCTCCGTCGCCTCCGGCGTGGTGATGTGTCCGGCCGTGAAATCCTCCATGCTCTGGCCGGCGATCGACACCAGATTGCATCGTACGGCCCAGTCGTGCGGACCGAGGGCGATGCCCTGGGCGGCCGCCTCCAGTGGCGCCCGGCCGGTGAAGAAGGTGAGCGGGTCGTAACCCATCAGGCTCATGCAGGCGACCTCGGAGCCGGGTGGCAGCGAGTCGGGCACATGGTTCGTGAGCCCCACGCGGCCGCGGGTGGCGACCGCGTCGAGCGCCGGCGTGCGGGCGGCCTGAAACGGCGTGCGGCCTCCGAGCGACTCCTGCGGAGCGTCGGCGGCGCCGTCGGGGATCACGATCACGTATTTCATGGCGGGGCTCCGGGGGCGGCGGGCGTCAGTCGTCAAGCACGCCGAGGCAGACGGTGGTTCCGGAGACGACGTCGGAGGCGTCGATGTGGGCCACGGCCTTGGCCACGGCGTTCGTGCCGCAGGCGTGAGTCATGATCACCAGCGGCACGCCGGCGACGCCGGCCGGATCCCGCTGGATCACCGAGGCGATCGAGATCCCGTGTTCGCCGAGAATGCCCGTGATCCGCGAGAGCACGCCGGGCCGGTCGTCGACGTGGACCCGCAAGAAGTGCTTCTGCACCATGTCGGCGCCGCCGATCCGGGCAGCGGGGCTCTCGGCGTCGAGGACGCCGGTCGTCCGGAAGGTGATGGCGGCCCGGCCGACGACCGTGTCGATGATGTCGGCCACGACCGCCGAAGCGGTGGGCATCTGGCCTGCACCGAGGCCGTGGAAGAACATCCGCCCCACGGCATCGCCGACGATGCTCACGGCGTTGAAGGCACCACGGGTCTCGGCGAGCGGTGTGCCGATCTTCACCAGCGCCGGCGCCACCCGCATCGCGAGCCGATCATCGCTGCGGCTGGCGATTGCCACGAGTCGGATCCGATAGCCGAGTTCTGCGGCCGAGGCCATCAGGTCGCTGTCCACGCCTTCGATGCCGGTCCGCGGGATCTCGGCCCACGGCACCCAGACGCCAAAGGCGAGGTGGGCGAGGATCGCGAGCTTCTGCGTGGCGTCGGTGCCGTCGACATCCATCGAGGGATCGGCCTCGGCGTAGCCCTTGGCCTGGGCGAGGGCGAGCACGTCGGCGTAGTCGGCGCCTTCCTCTTCCATCGTGGAGAGGATGAAGTTGCTCGTGCCGTTGAGGATGCCGCGAATGCTGTCGATGCGGTTTGCGGCGAGGCACTCGCCGATCGCGGCCACGATCGGAATCCCGCCGGCCACCGCCGCCTCGAAGGCGATCGAGCGGCCCTTCCTGCGGGCGAGTTCGAAGAGCTCGGGACCGTGCTCGGCCAGGAGGGCCTTGTTGGCGGTGACGACATCCTTCCCGTTCTCCAGGAGGTCGATCATCATCGACCTCGCCGGCTCCAGGCCGCCGACGAGCAGCGCGGCCACCGAAATCGACGGATCACGGGAGATGGTGCGGATGTCGGTGGAGACCCGGTCGGTGGTGAGTTTGAGGCCGCGGTCGCGACCCACATCGCGGCAGACGGCCCGCTCCACCACGATCGGCCTCCCGGCATGGCGGGTGATGTGGTCGGCCGACTCGACGAGTAGGCGGACGACGCCGGAGCCGACCGTGCCCAGACCGACGACGCCAACACGAACGGGATCTGGCATGGTGGGGCGGGCTCCGAGGCGGGTCGAGAGAATCGATCGTCGATCGTAATGACCGTAGGCCACACCGGAAAGCGCGGCCACGGCACGCCCGTCGAACCAAGGGGCCGGTCGTAAGGGTCGTGCCGGATGCGGCAGCCAGCGGTGCCTGACGCGGTCCAGGGGGCCGCACCCCGTCCCAGTTGCCGATTTTCTGAGGCCGCTCCCATGATAGGCCGGAGCGGCGGGCTTTCTCTGCCACGCCTTCGATCTGGCCGCCGGCCAGGTGAGCCACGTTCCTTCCCGGAGTGAGTCATCTTGGAATCCGCCGCCCGCGAGTTTTTGTTCCGCCTGCTGAAGACCCCCAGCCCCTCCGGCTACGAGCAGCCGATTCAGGAGTTGGTCCGTGAGTATCTCGAGCGGTGTGCCGACACCGTGACGACCGACTCCCACGGCAACGTGATCGGCGCGAAGAACGCGTCGGCTCCCACGCGGATGCTGCTTGCGGGCCACTGCGACCAGATCGGGCTGATCGTGCAGTACATCGATGCCGACGGCTTCATCTCGGTGCAGCCGATTGGCGGCTGGGATCCGATCCAGCTGGTGGGGGCACGGGTGACAATCTGGACGAAGAACGGCCCCGTGACGGGCGTGATGTCGCGCAAGCCGATCCACCTGCTGACCGAGGAGGAGCGGAAGCAGGTGCCGAAGATGAAGGATCTCTGGATCGACATCGGCGCCGACAACAAGGCCGACTGCGAGAGCGTCGTCCGCGTGGGAGACCCCATCACGCTCGAACTCGAGGTGCGGCAACTCCGCCGCGACCTCTGCTGCTCCGTCGCCATGGATGACAAAGTGGGGCTGTGGGTGGTGCTCGAGGCCTTCCGTCGCGCGGTGGCGGCGGGTCCCCTGCCTTGTGGCCTGTTTGTGGCCTCGACGGTGCAGGAGGAAATCGGCCTCCGCGGCGCCCAGACGAGCTGCCACGGCGTCGACCCGCACGTGGCGATCGCGGTGGACGTGACCCACGCCACCGACTGCCCCACGATTGACAAGAAGTCGGAGGGCGATGTGGCCCTCGGCAAGGGGCCGGTGGTGTTCCGCGGGCCCAACATGAACCCCCATGTGGTCGATCGGCTGCTGGCGGCGTCGCAGGCGAAGGAGATCCCGATCCAGCTGGCGGCCAGTGGCCGGGCGACGCCGACCGACGCGAATGCGTTGCAGGTCACGCGGTCGGGCGTGGCGACCGGCCTGGTGAGCGTGCCCAACCGCTACATGCACTCGGCGGTGGAGACGATTTCACTCTCCGACGCCGATCGCACGGCCGACCT
>Ga0114973_10002748_pt1 | contig 12616 bp, 10 predicted proteins | sample M_140807_MF_Meta_FD_87025 | JGI IMG/M metagenome (GOLD analysis project Ga0114973, IMG submission 87025) | Freshwater microbial communities from Lake Montjoie, Canada to study carbon cycling - M_140807_MF_MetaG | ecosystem: Environmental > Aquatic > Freshwater > Lake | place: Lake Montjoie... | reverse complement strand
GTGGGGCAACGCCGAGCCCACAGCGGACCGGGAAGACACACAGGTTGACAACCTGTGCTACGAGAGCCGCGACGCGGACTGACACAGGTTGACAACCTGTGCTACGAGAGGCACGCGAGGGGTTGCCCGTGCCCTGGAGCCGGGCTATAGGAGCAAGCGAAGCCAGGATGGCGAAGCGCAGCGGACATGCAGTGAGCGTCGGGCAGGATGCCCGACGCGAACGTCCGGCAACAGGGCATGGGCAACGCCGAGCCCACAGCGAACCGGGAAGACACACAGGTTGACAACCTGTGCTACGAGGGGAGCGACGCGTAATGACACAGGTTGAAAACCTGTGCTACGAGAGCCGCGATGCAGACTGACACAGGTTGACAACCTGTGCTACGGCCCGGGGCGGATGACGGGCGCCGCGGCCCGTTCGATGGCGGCCCGAAGCCGCTGCTGCAGTTCGACGTCGGTCACCTTGCCGCCCTCGGCGGTGGTGACGTGGAATGCGTCCACAACCTGGTCGAGGTACGTGCCGATCTTCGCGGCCTGCACGGAAAGCCCCGCGTCGTAGATTGCCTTGGCCACGCCATAGAGAAGCCCCGGCGCGTCGTGGGCGAAGACCTCCAGGATCGTCGCCTGCTCGGAACTCTGGTTATCGAACGTCACGCGCACGGGCTGCGCGGCAACCTTCACCTGCGGCGCGAACGGGTTCCACCGCCGCGCAAACTCCGGCGGGCGGTCGCCAACGATGGCGGCACGGACGGCCGTCGCGATGTCGGTGAGCCGCTCGGCGGGCGGCTCCCCCGCGAAATCGTGATCGACGACGGTGAAGTGGTCGAGCACGTGGCCGGCCGCGAAGGTGTGGATGTCGGCGGCGAGGATCTCGAGCCGCTGGCTCGTGAGGCTGCCGGCGACACGATGAAAGATTCCCGACGCGGTCTGCTCGCTGGTGCCCACCGACACCGCCACCGTCGACGTTTCCGGCTGCCAGCGGGCCGTGGCAAAGGCGCCCGTCGCCGGCAGCCGGGCCAGCCGTCCGAGTTCCTCGACGATTCGCTCTGGCGAGGTCGCCGCGAGGTAGGAGTCGGGCAGTTCGCCAGCCAGTCGCAGCGCGGGATCGTCGTCGCCGCGGCCTTCGAGCAGGGCCGCGAGCCCGCGGCGGGCGCGATCGGCCGCGACGCTCGGCCCCTCGCCATCGAGGATCCCAAGCGCCTTGTAGAAGAGGGCGGCGAGCAGGTCCGACTTCCACTTCGTCCACGTGCCCGGACCGACCGCCGACACGTCGGCCGCGGTGAGCAGCGCGAGCATCCGCAGCATCTCCGGCGAACCCACGTCGCTCGCAAACCCGGCGACGAGCGTGTCGTCGCCGATGTCGCGGCGGAAGGCCAGGTGCGCCATCGCCAGGTGCTTGAGCACGAGAAACTCGACGATCTCGATCTCGTCGGCCGGGAGCCCAAACCGCTCGCCGACGTCGCGGGCAATCCTGGCGCCGAGCACGCTGTGATCCTCGACGAAGCCCTTGCCGATGTCGTGCAGCAGGAGCGCCACCAGCAGCGGCCGCTTCCGCCCGAGGGCCCGCCATTCGGCGCCGAGCCAGTCGTCCGCACCGGCCAGCGCCGTCACCCGTTCGATGGCGAGCAGGCAGTGCTCGTCCACGGTGTATTTGTGGAAGCTGTTGAACTGCAGCAGGTTGCGGGCATGCGCGAACTGCGGGATCAGGATCTCGAGCACCCCCACGTCGTGAAGCCAGCGGAGCGCCGCGGCCACCTTCGTCGGATGGGCAAAGAGTTCGAGAAAGGCCTCGTTGGCCGGGCCGTCCACCTCATGGGGCAGGTCGGACACGCCGGCCCGCACGGCTTCCCAGGTGCCACGCGCGATCGGCATGTCGTAGAGCATCGAGAGCTCGGCCAGCCGCACGATCTCTCGCAGGCTGCTCGCCACCCGGGGCAGTTGCCCCGGCGCCGCCGCCACGTCGGTCGGCCCGACGCGAAACGTGCCGTCGACGTGGTGACCGAGGAGCCCCTGAGCGAGCACCGCCATCGGCCCGCGGCGGCGGAGCCCGCGGAGGAGCGTGTCGACGACCTGCGCGACGCGGCGGGTGTGCCCGAAGTATTCCCGCATGAACTGCTCGACGCCCAGCAGGCCGTCGCGGGTCTCGAGGCCGCAGGCGTCAGCCATCCTCACCTGCTGGTCACGGGTCAGCTCGTCGGCCGCCTTGCCCGCCGCGAGATGCAGGTCGTTGCGCACCCGCATGAGAAACTCGCGGGCGTCGCGGAGGGCGTCGGCGTCGGCTCGGGAGATACCGCCCGCATGGGCGAGGTCGTCGAGGGTTTCGGCACCGTACGCCAGCCGCCCGAGCCAGCGCACGAGCTGGATGTCGCGGAGCCCGCCGGTTGACCGCTTCACGTTGGGCTCGAGCACGAAAACCGTCCCCCCGTGCTTGTCAGCCTCCTCCCGGCGGGCCTCGACCAGCCGCTCGACGTGCCGCCGCCGGCCCCGAGCAAGCGACGTGCGAAGCCGCTGCCGCATCCGCCGCAGCGGCTCCTCGGCGCCGGCGAGGAGCCGGCAGTCGAGCAGCGAACTCATGATCGTGGCATCGCCGCCTGCCAGGGTCACTGCCTCGGCCACGCTCCGCACGCTCTGCCCCACGTCGAGCCCGGCGTCGAAGAGATCCTGGAGCAGCCGCCGAGCCACGTCGGCCACGACCGGATCATTTCTGCCGTCGTGGAGAATCATCAGGTCGAGGTCTGACCAGGGCGCCATTTCGCCGCGGCCGAAGCCGCCATGGGCGACGAGCGCCACCGTGGCCCGCACGCGATCGGCATCGGCGGAAGGCAGGTCGCCGAGAATCGACTCCCAGACATCGCGGACCAGGCCATCGAAGAGTTCGCAGGCCAGCACCGCAACGGCCCAGCCGTCGCCGCCGGACGCGTGCCGCTCGGCGATCCGGCGGCGGGCCTCCACGGCCGCGGCCGCGGCGCGGGCCACTGCGGGCCGAGCCGCCATTGGGCCGGCCGCCCCGCTCCCGCTCACGGGTGAATCCACGGATCGTCGGCCACGCCGGCCTGACGGTTGGCCACACGGCCCAGAACGAAGAGGAGATCGCCCAGCCGGTTCAGATACTCAATCGCGTTGGCGGGAATCGACGTGTCGGGCTCGGCCGCGAGCGTCACCACCCGCCGCTCGGCCCGCCGGCAGACCGTGCGGGCCACGTGAAACGCGGCCGCCAGCGGCGTGCCCGCCGGCAGGATGAAGCACTTCAAGGGATCGAGCGTCGACTCGTGGCGGTCGATCTCCGTCTCGAGTGCCTGGACGTGCGCCGCGGTGATCCGCTCGTCGGCGGTGTCGGGCGTGGCGAGCTGCGCGCCGAGGTCGAAGAGTTCGCACTGCACGCGGCGGAGCAGGGGATCAAACGCCGCCGCCACCGAGTGCGTGCGGGCCATGCCGAGATGGCTGTTGAGTTCGTCGACGGTGCCGAAGGCCTCGATCCGCGCGTTGTCCTTGCGGACTCGCGGGCCACCGAAGAGCCCCGTCTCGCCGGCGTCGCCGGTCTTGGTGTAAATCTTCATCGAACGAGTGTCTCCTGCGCAGTCGGACGTCGAACGTATACTGGAAACGCCATGCCCCAAATATGCAACTGGACCGCTACGGCGGTGATCCTCGTCGTCGCCACGGCCGCAGGAATGAGAGCAGGTTGCGGCGCCGAGACCACCCCCGCGGTGGCCCCGGCCCAGTCCGCCCTCGAGGCCCGCTTTCTCTCGTCCCCCGTGCTCGTCACCGACGGGATGACGAAGGCCGGCGAGGGATATTTTTCCCCTGACGGCAGCCGCATCTGCTACCAGGCGGTGCCGCCGGGCAGGCAGTTTTACGAGATCTTCGTCCAGGACTTCGCCCCGTCGGCCCCACGGCCCACGGTGCCCCGGAGAGTGAGTTCCGGTCGCGGCCGGACGACGTGCAGCTGGTTCTCGCCCGACGGCACGCGGCTGCTCTTCGCCTCCAGCCACCTCGACCCCGACGCCGAGGCCACGGAAGCGGCCGCGCGAGCGCAGGCCGAGGACGACGCCCGCGCGGGCCGGCGGCGGCGCTACCAGTGGGACTTCGATCCCTGGATGGACCTCTTCACGTCGCGTCTCGACGGCAGCGATCTCGTCCGACTCACAACTGAAAAAGGCTACGACGCCGAGTGCTCGTTTTCGCCCGACGGCTCGCGGGTGCTCTTCGTGAGCGACCGCGACGGCGATCCCGACATCTACGTGATGAACGCCGACGGCTCGGACGTCCGCCAGTTGACGAACGAGCCGGGTTACGACGGTGGCCCGTTCTTCTCCCCCGACGGCGCGTGGATCGCCTACCGCACCGACCGGCTCGAGAAGGATCTGCTCCAGATCCACGTGATGCGGGCCGACGGCTCGGGCGACGTGGCGGTCACGGCGGGAAACGGTGTTCGCTGGGCCCCGTTCTGGCATCCGACGCGGCCGTGGCTGATCTGGACGGGCGCCGACCACTCCGATCCCACCGCGCGGCCGAACTACGATCTCTGGATCACGACCTGGGAGGCCGCCGCGGACGGATCATTCACGGCGGGAGAGCCGCTGCGGATCACCGACCATCCCGGCGCCGACGTCCTCCCCGCCTTCTCACCCGACGGGTCGCTCCTGATGTGGACGGCCAGCCGCGGCGAGGGCTCTGGCGGCCGCGGACCGACAAGCCAACTCTGGGTGAGCCGACTCGATCTCGACGCGATTGCTCACGACCTGCCGCCTGCGATGAAAGGCACGACACGATGACGACTCCTGCCCTCGACCGGACGGTCGCGATGATCGGCGGAGGCCAGATGGCCCTCGCCCTGGCCGAGGGTTTCTGTCGTGCCGGGCTCCTCGCGCCGGCCGACATCACCGTCTACGACCCGCACCCGCCGGCGCGGGAACGGCTGGCGGCCAGGATGCCCGGCATCGTCTTCGCGGAATCGGCGCGGGCCGCCGCGGCTGCCGCAGGGGTGGTGTTTCTCGCCGTGAAACCGCAGCAGGCCCAGGTCGCGTGCCAGGAGATCACCGGTCGCCTACGTGCGGATGCGGTGCTGGTGTCGATCGTCGCCGGGCTTCCTGCCGCGTCGCTGGCGGCGATGGCGGGCGTGCCCCGCGTGATCCGCGTGATGCCCAACACGCCCTGCCTCGTGGGCCACGGGGTGTCGGTCGTCTGCCAGACAGCGGACGTTTCCGCCGCGGCGGCCGCGCGGGTTCGCGAGTTGCTCGGCGCCGTGGGCCAGGTGCACGAGGCCGACGAGTCGCAGATGAACGCAGTGACCGGCCTGTCGGGCTCGGGCCCCGGCTTCGTGGCGCTGCTCGTGGAGGCGCTGGCCGACGGCGGCGTGAAGGCCGGGCTACCGAGGCCGCTGGCGTTGGCGTTGGCAGTGCAGACGCTCTCGGGCACGGCCGCACTTCTGGAGCAGACGGGCGAGCATCCGGCGCAGATCAAAGACCGCGTCTCGAGCCCTGGTGGCACGACGATCGCGGGGCTGGCGGTGCTGGAGCAGCGTGGCGTCCGCGGCGCGCTCATCGACGCCGTCGTCGCCGCCGCCACCCGCGCGAAGGAGCTCGGCGGGTAAGGGCACGATTGGCGCACACACCCTGAGTAGGTGCAGGTTGTCAACCTGCACCAGCAGCGGCGTCGATCGTGATCCGGCACAGGTTGGCAACCTGTGCTACGGGGAGACAGCGAGGGGCTGCCCGTGCCCTGAGAGCCGGCGTTGCTGGTCGAGCGAAGCCATGATGGCGAAGCGAGAGCAGCATCGAGTGAGCGCAGGGCAGGATGCCCGCAGCGAACGTCCGGCGACGGGGCACGGGCAGCCCCGAGCGGTGAACCATAACCAGCCCGCGGCCTCACGGCCGGTCGGCTTTCACGGTGCCGAGTCGATGCGAGTCGGAAAGGCACACAGGTTGAAAACCTGTGCTACGCCAGGGCACGGGCAGCCCCGAGCACCGGCACGACGCGAGCCCGCCATCAGGCGCTCAGCCGCGGCGGCTCTTCCCAGGCTTGCTGGCCTTGGTGACGACCTTCTTCTTCACCACGCGCGAGGCCTTCTTCTTGCCGGCCTTCGTCGCAGGGGCGGCCTTGGCCTTGCTCGCTGTGGCCTTGCTCGCCTTGGCCTTGCTCGACTTCTTCGCCGCCGGAGTGCGGCCCCCGAAGATCGAATCCCAGCCCTCGGCGTACGTGCCTGAACTTCCGACGCGGATCACTGACATGATGGTCTCCCTTCTGAGCAGGTCACCGTGAGGCAGCTTCCGGGCCCACGGTCGATGATGGTTCGTAGCGGTTGCCGGCGGGCAGTGTCAATCCGACACGACCACCAGCGACAGTCTGCCCCAGGCCGGCGGCAGCATTACGCGGGTTTCCAAATGGTGGCCAGAGGCCACGCCACCGGCGACATCGGAAACGACTTGGGCAGCGACTTCGGCCACCACGAGAAGGTTGCGGTCGGCGATCATGCCCGTCACGTCGCACTCCATGGTGCCCGGGCCAGAGTCGCACCAGTCGAGCGAGTGGTCGTTGAGCGTGGCGTTCCGCCACGGCGCCGGCGAGTCCACTGCCTCACAGACAAGCACGAGCCGATCGGCCTTCTCAACGCCACTCGGCCGCCCGAAACGGCGGATCCACGCTCGCGTCGCTACCGTCGGCGGCTCCCAGGCGGCGCCCAGGTGGATCGCATGCTTCGGCATCGAATCACTCCGGAATCACCACGCCGCGGCCCGTCGTCTCGCCGCGGCGCATGTGGTCGGCCCAGTCACCCACGTCGTCGAGCCGCAGCCGCGTCACCGGAAAGCGGCCTGCGATCGCGGGCCAGAATGATGCGAGCCGCTCCCAGAGCAGGGCGCGCTCGGCCTGCGTGGGGAGGCTGGCGGCATCGATGCCGGCGAGCGTCACGCCCCGGAGGATGAAGGGATGCACACTGGTGATGAGATCGGCTCCTCCCGCCATGCCGATGGCCGCCACGCCGCCGCCCGGCCGCACGGCCCTGAGCACTTCCGCAAGCAACGGGCCACCGACCGTGTCCACCACGCCGGCCCAGCGGCCGGTCACGAGCGTTTTGGGCGTTGGATCGCGGATCGCATCGGGCGTGACCACCTCGGCCGCGCCGAGCGTGCGGAGCACATCCGTCGCCGAGGCCTTTCGCGAACAGGCGACGACGCGGCGGCCGGCGGCGGCCAGCGCCGCGACCGAGAGCATCCCCACACCGCCACTGGCGCCGGTGACCAGCCACGCTTCGTCGGCCTTGGCATGCCGCGGCGACACGATCGCCTCCAGTCGGTCGCAGGCGAGCAGGGCGGTGAGGCCGGCGGTGCCGAGCGCCATCGCCGCGTCGGCCGCGAGCGACGCGGGCCGCGGGAGCACGGCGGCGGCCGGCATGCGCACGAAGCCGGCGAACCCGCCATCGCGGACCTCGCCCATGCCATGGCCGGTGACCAGCACCGGCGTGCCCGCCGCCCATGAGGCAGCCGGCGTGGCGACCACACCCGCCGCGTCGATCCCAGGCACGAGCGGCGACGTCCGCATCACGCCCGGATGCCCCGCGGAGCACAGGGCGTCTTTGTAGTTGAACCCGGCTGCCTCGACCCGGACGATCACGTCGCCATCGTCCCCCGCGGCCGATGCGCTCCACCCGAGCGGCTCCACACCGGCCGTGACGGTGCCATCGGGCATCCGCCGCACCCGCCAACACTTTTCCCGCGTCGTCGTCGTCATCTATACTCCGCTCCCGCCCGGATCGTACCGCGGCCGCCCCGGACCACACCACAGGAGCCGATGCCGACGATGGGAAACGCCCTCGAGTTCACCGATGACAACTTCCAGAGCGACGTGCTCGGATCTTCCGTACCGGTCCTGGTCGACTTCTGGGCGCCGTGGTGCGGCCCGTGCAGGATGATCGGCCCGGTGATCGAGGAACTGGCGGCTGAGAACGCCGGCACGTTCAAGGTGGGCAAGGTCAACGTCGACGAAAGCAGCAAGCTGGCGATGGCCTACAACGTGGCCAGCATCCCCACGATCATGATCTTCAACGGCGGCAAGCTCGTGCAGCAGTTCATGGGCGTGCAGTCGAAGGCGAAGCTCCAGCAGGCCCTCGACGAAGCCAAGTCGGCGTAACCCGCGTCACGCCCCCGCCGTCGCGAGTTCCTCGACCTCGTCGGCCGTGCCGCGCCACCGCTCCACGGTGGCGTCGTCCACGAAGCCGGCGAGGTCGAAGTCGCTACCGGGCTGCCGCAACTTCTCGACCGCCTTGGCCTCGATCTGCCGCACCCGCTCCCGAGTGACTGCGAAGATGGAGCCGACCTCCTCGAGCGTGTAGGAGTAGCCGTCCGCCAGGCCGAATCGCAGGCGGAGAATCTCCCGCTCGCGATAGGAGAGCGAGTCGAGCGCCTTCGAGATCGTGCCCTGGAGCGACTGCTGGTTGACGGCCTTGAGAGGATCGATCTCGGTGCGATCGCTGACGAAGTCGCCCACCGCGCCCTCGTCGGACTCGCCCAGCGGTTGATCGAGCGAGATTGGCTTTCGCGACATCCGGCAGATGCACTCGGCCTCCTCGACGGCGAGGTTCGAGAGCACCGCCAACTCCTCCACTGTCGCGTTGCGGCCGTGCTCCTGGAGAAAGTCTCGCTGGAGATTCCGCATCCGCGTCATCGCGTCGACCATGTGCACCGGCACGCGGATGGTGCGGCTCTGGTCGGCGATGGCCCGCGTGATCGCCTGCCTGATCCACCACGTGGCGTAGGTTGAGAACTTGAAGCCACGGGCGTGCTCGAACTTGTCGACCGCCCGCATCAGCCCCGAGTTCCCCTCCTGAATCAGGTCGAGGAACGTGAGGCCGCGGTTGCGATACCGCTTGGCGATCGAGATCACGAGCCGCAAGTTGCCCGCGGCGAGATCGCGCTTGGCGGCGTCGTACCGCTGCTGGAGATCCTCCAGCGTGGTCAGCCGCCGCTCGAGGGTGCGGCGGCTCTCGCGGGTCGTCAGCAGGATCCGCCGCTGCTCGGCAGTGAGCTGCTGTCGGGCCAGCGCCTCGGCCGTCTGATGGAGCGACCCCAGTTGGCCGCGGATCGACTCATACCGCTCCGCCATGCCCCGGAGTTGCCGCAGCAGAGGATAGAGCCGCTGGATCCGGAGGTGCATCTCCTCGACCAGGCGAACGGCCTTGTTTCGCTGCCGAACCAGCCGCCGCCACGCGGCCCGCCGCGTCACGAGCGAGTTGCTCCGCGACATCGCGATCCGAAACAGCCGGCTCTTCTCCTGCTCGATCCGCTTGAGCGTGACGAGGTTGGGCCCGAGCCGCTTCAGGAGCCGCTTCTTCTCGCGTGTGTTGGTGACGGAGACCTCGATCGTGCGGTCGAGCCGCAGCGTGCCAGCCTGCACCCGCTCCAGCAGCTGCACCGCACCCGAAAGCACGAAGTCATTGGCCAGCAGCGTGCGGCGAAACCGCCGCCGCCAGGTCTCGATCTCACGGGCGTGGGCCACCTCCGTGTCGCGGTTGAGCAAAGGGATGCCGCCCATCTGCAGCAGGTAGAGCCGGATCGGGTCGTCGATCACGGCGGTGATCCGGCGGGCGGGGCGGGGCCGGGCCGGGAGGATCGGCTTCCGGCGCGGGTCGTGGCTGGCGGTGGCGGAATGACGCATGGGGGCCCCGGTGGCGAAAGAGGACGTGCCGGCGGCCTGGCGGCAACCTGTGAGGGACACGACGATGGATTCCCCCTGCAGATCCGGTGCCAACCACCCCAGAACTCACCGTAAAACTGCCGAAACGCTGTTTTTTAAGCGTTTTCAGCATCTTTTGGTCCCCACCACCCTCGGCCGGGCGTCGCCGGGAGGCGACACGGCGGCGACGCCGCGTCGACAGGATGCACCGTGGCGACGGAGGCGGCTCAAGATCGCTCCTCCGCCCGCACGAATAGCCAAGGGCGGCATGCCCGTGGGGAGCGATATACTCCGAGTGTGACGATTGTGCCGGTGGGGCGGGCCGAGACTGCCCCCGAGCGGCCGAAACCACCATGACATACGCGCTGCTCGGCCTGATCGCCCTGGTGCTGCTCGCTGGCCTCGTCGCTTTTGGCGTCGGCCATAAGCGGTGGAGTTGGGGCACGCTGATCGCGGCATTCCTGGTGCTGCTCACGGCTGCCGGCTACCTCTATCTCGTCTCGAGGTTCGCCGCCTACGACTGGGCGTGGGCGAAGTTCGTGCGGTCAAAGCAGGAGGAACTCGCCCGGGTTCAAGACGCTCTCGTCCCCGACCGTTCGAACGGTGGCAGGCTCAAGCCCATCGGCGGAGACGACGCCGCTTCACGATCGATCGCCGAACTCACCAAGGAGCGGGAACGCTGGCAGCGGGCGTTCGACAGGATCGACACTTGGCGCGACCGCTCGTGGGCGAAGGCGTCGTTTACGCCGCCGAAGGCCGACGGAGCCACCGGGAAACTTGAGATCCCGTTCCCCACCGTGGCGGCGCCCGCGGTCGAAGGAGATGCCGCCGCGGTCGAACCGCCGAAGCCCGGCAACCCGCCTCTCGACGAGGGGGTCACCGTCTACCTCTTCGACGACGTGCCCGCCCACGAGGGAGGCCGCTACCTCGGTGCCTTCCTCGTCCAGGCCGCCGACGTCGATGCTCCAGCAGGCCAGTACGTGTTCGCGGTTGAACCAACCGAGCCACGCGACGCCTACGACACGGCCGTCTGGGGACAGACCTACGATTCGGTGACCGTGTACGAGACGCTCCCGACAGATCGGTGGCTGGCATTCTCAAAGACGGCGACTCCCGAAGGCGACGCCCTGCCGGCGCCGGAGCCGACGCGGCTCACGCTCGAGCAGATTGAGGAACTGCTCGAGGAACGAGACCGCCTGGCGACATTCCTGGCGGAGTTCGAGAAGCACGAGACCGTGGCCGACAAGGACGAGTGGGAGCGGATTCGCAAGCGGCTCGACGACGGCGAGGAGCAGCCGGGCAGCTACTGGGCGGTGGTCACGATCAAGGAGCCAACCGTCATCGCCGAAGGCATCGAAGACGAGGCCGCCGCGCGAACGTTCGAGCCGGGCGAGACGGTCGAGTGCGACCTGCAGCGAGCGTTTGCCCTGGCCGACGGGGGCAAGGCAACGATCGACGAGGTTCGCTACCGCCGCAGGCTCCAAGATGCCGGCACGTTCATGCACGGATCCCGGGTCTTCCCCAAAGGTGGTGGCCCCAAGGAGGGCATCGCGGCGGACGGCGTGGCCGCGCTCCTCGAAGTGCTGCGACGGGAAATCGCCGCGCTCGACGGTTCGACGAAGCGGCTGGCCGAATCACGGACCGACGTCGAGGCGGAACTGAAGGCCACCGCGGACCGCCAGCGGCGGCTCGCGGCCGACAAGGAGCTCTGGGACCGCGACGCCACCGCCGCCGAGCGGACGGCCGAGGCGTTTGCCGCGGAGGTGACGCAGACCCGCAAGCGGCTGGCAACCGCGGAGCAGGCGATCGTGGCCCGGGGGAACGAGCTCCGCGAGGCCGTGGGACGGCTCGTGGAGCGGATCGACGCCGTGGCTCCCGCCCCGACCCAGCCGGCAGCGGCCGCGCCGTAGCGTTTTCCGCGGCATCGACGCCAACCGCAGCATTCGGCTACATTCTCGGGCTGGCTGTTTCCGGGCCGGAAAAGCCCCGCAGGACGTTCCCCGCCATGACCACCGCAACCCGTGCCGGACACACCAACACCCACCGTCTCCGCAAGGCGGTTCACCACAACAAACTCGCCAGCAAGCGGGGCATGCTGGAGCGGATGTTCACGCTCTGGTTTCGCGGGTTTGTCTACAACCAGATCTGGGAAGACCCGCGGGTCGACGCCCAGGCGCTGAGGATGGGTCCGGACTCGAGCATCCTCACGATCTCGAGCGGCGGCTGCAACGTCCTCAACTACCTCATCCACCGCCCGAAGCGGATCGTGGCGATCGACCTCAACGCCAACCACATGGCGCTGACGCGGCTCAAGCTCAAGGCCCTGGAGCGGCTCCCGGACTACGACACCTTCTACAACTTCTTCGGCTACGGTCGGCATCCCGACAACATCGCCAACTACAACCGCTACCTGAGGGACGCGCTCGACCCCGACACGCGGGCGTTCTGGGAGACCACCGACTGGCCGGGCAGGGCGGTGGGGCCCAAGCGGATCAACTACTTCAAGACGGGCCTCTACGAGAAGGCGAAGCTCGGCCAGTTTTTCCGCGTGGTGCACGGCCTGGCCCGCCGCATGGGCCGCGACCCCGGGCAGCTGCTCACCGCGAAGACGGTCGCCGAGCAGGAGCGGATTTTCGACGAGCAGTATTCGTCGCTGTTCGACAATCGCATCGTCCGCTGGATGGGCCGCCAGCCCGTGGCCGTCTACAGCCTCGGCATCCCGCCGAGCCAGCATGCCGCCATGCTCGAGGAGCATGACGGCGACGGCAGCCGACTGTTCGACATGTACAAGCAGCGGCTGCGGCGGCTCGCCTGCGGCTTCCCGCTCGACGACAACTACTTCGCCTGGCAGGCTTTCGGCCGCCGCTACGACCACGAGGGCCGCAAGGCGCTTCCCGACTACCTCAAGCGGGAAAACTACGAGACGATCAAGTCGGCGGTCGGCTGC
>Ga0114973_10002743_pt1 | contig 12630 bp, 11 predicted proteins | sample M_140807_MF_Meta_FD_87025 | JGI IMG/M metagenome (GOLD analysis project Ga0114973, IMG submission 87025) | Freshwater microbial communities from Lake Montjoie, Canada to study carbon cycling - M_140807_MF_MetaG | ecosystem: Environmental > Aquatic > Freshwater > Lake | place: Lake Montjoie... | reverse complement strand
TTGAAAGGCTTTGGGTAAGTTTGAGGAATATGGTTCAGCGAACAGAAACAAAAAAGGCATTATAAAAATATAATGCCTTTTTTTATTAGAAGCTAAGAATTAGTTCTTATCATCGTCATCATCATCATCATCATCATCATCGTCATCACCATCATCGTCACCTTCTTCATCATCTTGATCATCTAAATCAATTTCATCACCTTCATGATGTTCGCTTCCAAATACATCATCAATTTCTTCTTCATCTTCAGATGCATCATCAATATCTATATCATGGTCCATGTGAAGTTTATATAAATGACCTTTGTGTGCATGTGTGTCTAAAGACCATAAATAATATTCTCCTTCACTTACATCAGAAACTGTAAGGTGTAAGTTTTCACCTGGAGCAACCCATTTAGTTCCTTTGTTAAAATGTACTTTATGCCATTTGATTTTTCCTTTAGATCCAACTTCTGCTAACCATAAATCATCCATATAGTATTTAGTTTTGTTGTGAATGTCAAATTCCCATTCACTAGCAGCAGTTTTTACCAATTTTACCTTTGATGTAGGCTTATTCATTGCATTACCAGTAACTGATGTAGTAACAGTAATAACGAATAAAGAAAGCATTAAAATAATGATTTTTTTCATCTTTTTGTTTTTTGTTAATGTTAAAAAATATACAGAAAATTTTAGTTTTTATATTTTAGTCTATATAACTACCACCTAAATTTGTAAAGTCGTAGGTATCTTTAGGTTTTTTTAGTTTCACTTCTACTCCTTCCGCCTTTGCCTTCATTTGGAATAGATCTATTTGAATATCATCATCATCTTCTGTTTTAAAATACATACTCCATTCATCATTACTTACTTCATCATATGACTGAACAAAAAAACCTGGTCCCATTTCTACCCATTTATGGTGACCTGTCGTAGAGTTACGACCCACATAAATAAACTCATGTGTTTCATTGTTAATTACTAACTGAAAATAAACACAGTTTGCAGCTTTTACTTTGGTTTGTGCAATTTGTGCAAATGAACTTAGTTGAAATGAAAGGACAAACAAAGTTGTAAATGCGACAAATAGGATACTTTTTTTCATTTTTGGATTTTATAATTGAATATTTTCTCAATTTTAGTGAAATTTTAAAAATATTTTAACTAATTTATGTTACCTAATTGTTAAAATAATATTTTGTTTAAAAAATATATATGATTTTAAATATATAAATTAAACAATATTAGAACATCTTAAAAACATTAATAAAACATGAAATTCTTGTAATTTCATACAAATTTGAAAAATATATATACTTTTATATTATAAAAAAATTATTAGATGTTAGATTACCTTCTTAGTTTACCAAGATTTGCATTAATTCTATTATTTGCCCTTGTTTTTAATATTTTTAGTCAATCTTTTTTATTCATAATTAATAAATATTCTTTAAGAGGTTATTTAAAGGGAAAAGAAACAGGTTCTTTCAGTTCTGCTATCAATGGTATATTCTCCATTATAATTGCTTTTGTATTCATTGGCGTTTGGCAAAGTCATTCTAATGTAAATACAATAGTGCTTCAAGAATCAGAATTAATTTTGGATATTAATACTAATATAAATGGATATGAAGAGGGTCAAAAAAAAATAGCAGTAGCTGCCTTTCATGATTATATTGAAGAAGTTATTTATAAAGAATATGACTCTATTACATTAAAAGATAAACAAGATATAAATGCTGTTAAAAAGCTAAATATTTTTAACAATATTATTTTAGCTTATGAGCCCAAAACAAATGGTCAATTAGCCTTACAGCAAGAGATACTTAAATTAGTGACAGAATATAAAAATATTCGTCAAGCTAGATGTAATAATAATCAGCCTTTAATTGCAAATATTTTATGGGAGGTATTGGTCTTTATTTCATTATTATATGTTATATTACTTTGCTTTTCTAATGTAGAAGATTACAAAGTACATGCCTTTTTAGTTTTTATTTTTTCATGTTCAATTAGTACCATTTTTGCACTGCTAATTTTATACGACAGACCATTTTCTGGTCCAGAGGCCATCAACTACCACTATCTCAAGGACGCCTATGAAATTTATATTAAAATAAAATAAGTTTTCAATTCTTTTTTAAATTACATTCATAGTCATAAATACTTTCAGATAAAACATTGCAATTTCTGGTATAATTGCATAAAATGCTCCCATTGTACCTTTGCATTAGCTAATATTTTTAGCCCGCTGAATTTCTGCTGCCTTTATAAATAATTTATTATAATTTTAATAAATATGTACTTATACAGTTTTATCAAATCTATTGGCAGTTTATCACTTAAAACCTTTTTAGGATTAAAGCAATCCGAAAAATGGGCTACCAAATATCTACATACAGTTGAAATAAAATTCGATAGTAATTTTGATCAAAAGACCTTAGAAAAAATTGTAAAGAGATATAGCATTCAACAACATTTTATAAATGATAGTTTTAGTAGTTTATATGGCCGCAATAATAATGCTAATGAAAAGAAAAGAAATTTACTTTATTTTATTATGGTTTCGGTCTACGACGATTTTTTTGATGATAAAACTTTAAGCCTTGATCAAATAGATTCCATTTTTTATCATCCCGAAAAATATAAAGCACAAACATTTTTTGAAAAAGTATTTATTTATACCCATACTCGTTTATTAAATGTGGTAGCAGACAGCGCTCAATATTTTAAAGACTATGAAGGACTTCATACTGCCCAAAAAGATTCCTTAGAACAATTCAATCCAGCAGTGACTGATGAGACTCTACTATCTATTACCACTAGAAAAGGTGGCTTTTGTTTATTGATGTGCAGACATTATTTAGATACCCCCTATCTTCCAGAAGCAGATGCCACCTGGTATGCCTTAGGGTGTGTGATTCAACTTACCAACGATTTGTATGATATTTATAAAGACATGCAAGAAGGTATTATTACCCTTGCGGTGAGGGCTAAACAGTATGAACCTATTTATGCACTTTACCATAAGCATGCAGAGGCTTTAAACGAAAGTATAAGAAAACTGCCTGTAGCGAAAAGTCGTAAAAGCGAATTATCTATTATATTAAATGTAATTGCCTCATTTGGTTATGTAGCTTTGGATAACTTAAATCGCTTACAGGCAGATTATACTAGTTTACCTGCATTTGAAACCTTGGCAAGAAAAGAATTGATCATTGACATGGAAAAAAATAGTAACCGATTCAAGTTATTAAAATTCACTTATCAGAATGCTAGCTTGTAAAAGCAATCGTGGTGGTTTGTTGAACTTCATTTATCTTTAATCTGATTGAACTAAAATTATTGATATTCTATGGTAATTGAAATGGAAACAAGTTGGAAAAATGCTTTATCGGATTTGTTCGATAAAGCCTATTTTAGCCAAATTTCCGACCATTTAAAAGCTGAAAAAGCATTAAAAACTACCATTTACCCAAAAGGCGGTCTTATATTCAATGCCTTTAGCTTAACTCCTTATGATAAAGTGAAAGTGATAATTTTAGGTCAAGACCCCTATCATAACCCCCAACAAGCAATGGGTTTAAGTTTTTCTGTACCTGATGGTATTAAGCCTCCTCCTTCATTAGTAAATATATTTAAAGAACTACATAAAGATATTGGTATGACCATTCCAAATTCAGGCAATTTAACTGCTTGGGCTAAGCAAGGTGTACTATTATTAAATGCAGTATTGACGGTTAGGGCTAATGAACCTGCTAGTCACGCTAAAATTGGTTGGACAAAGTTTACAGACGATGTCATTCAAACACTTTCTTTAAATAAAACAGGCTTGGTATTTATTTTATGGGGTAATTTTGCACAAGAAAAAATTAAACTTATAGACAGTTCAAAACATAAAATTTTAAAAGCATCACATCCTTCCCCTTTTAGTGCTTACAATGGCTTTTTTGGTTGTAAGCATTTTAGTGCAACCAATGAATATTTAGTAAAAAATAATATAGATCCCATAGATTGGGCCATTTAAATTATGAAATTGATAAAAAATATCATTGCAAGAACATTAGCCATTTGGGCCTTATTGGTATTTATTTCTACCATGTTTATATTTTTTTGGTTTTATTTAATATGTTTTTTGTTACCAGACCCTTATAAAACCAAGTACCATAGAAATGTATCTCAAATATGGATGAGCATATTTTTATTTTTAATTGGATGTAGTTATAGTGTTAAAGGGAAAGAGGTTTTTAAAGGGATAGAAAACGCTGTTATAGTTTGTAATCACAATAGTTTGATTGATATACCCATAAGTACGCCATTTTTACCAAGAGCCAATAAAACTATTGCTAAGAAAAGTTTTGTATACGTGCCTATATTTGGATGGATTTATCAATTCGCCTCGGTGCTTGTCGATCGTAAAGACCACAATAGTCGTAAAGAAAGTTATGACAAAATGATTTGGGTTTTAAATAATGGCTTAGATATGCTTATTTATCCAGAGGGTACTAGGAATAAAACCAATGAACCTTTAAAATCTTTTTATGATGGGGCTTTTAAACTTTCTATAGAAGCGCAAAAACCTATCATTCCTGTTGTTTTATTGAACACTAAAAAAATCCTGCCTGCAAGACCTATTTTATATTTTACCCCTGGTAAAATTGATATGCATATACTACCTGCTATTTATCCACAAGGCCATGATAAAGACAGTTTGAAAAATGCCGTTTATGATCAAATGGCTAATTACTATTTAGCGCATAATGATAAAAAATAAATTTTGAATTAGTAACTAGACGAAGAGAAGGTTCTACTTCTATTTATTTTCAAGTCTCTTAGGATACCCGATTTAGGGTTCACCGTAATACTGAAAGAACGATATAAACCAATTGGTGTTACATTAATTGAGAGTTGCCAGCAGTGCATCTCACGCGAAATAAACATACTTAGTTGTTGAATACTAGCCTTGGCCACATCTACATAGCCTGTTCCTCCTAGTTTCCACTTAGGTGTTAAACTAAAGTCTCCATTAAAATTTAAACTTGAATAGGTTTGTAATTTAAATCCTGAATAATCTGGTTTGATTATTCTAGAAAATTGGAAAGAATAAGATACGGTTAAGCTCCAAGGAATATCAAAATCGGTAAATTCTGCGGGATTCGCTTTTACATATTGTAATTGTCTTTGTTGTTCATCTGGGGTCATGAAGGGGTCTAAAGGAATTTCTTTTTTCTTAGAGGCGGCATCGTCCTTGGATTTACTTTTAAATGAGGTAGAAATAGAAACTCCTCCATTGGTAATATGTCCAAATTTAAATTTAGTAGGGTCAATATCTAATTTATTCACCCTGAACCCTTTTGCATCATTGGCATAAGGGTCTAAGCTAAAAGAAGAAGAGATATTGAATTTGTCAAACAAGATGGTTCGCGCATAAAAATTAAAATTACCTAACTGAAAACTATCAGCTAGAAAATTATAATTAGAAGTAAAACCAAAACCTTCAATTAATTTTACTTTCTTAAAGTTTTCGGCACTGGTATCTTTCTTATCTTTTACTTTCATCTCCAATAAATTATCCAAACCAAAGCTCAATCCTCCAAAGGTTCCTTCTGAATAGGCGCCGCCTAATGCGCCTCCATCATATTTAGAAAAGCGGTAAGTTCTACCAGTGGAATCAATTTGAGTACTGTAATGATAAGATTTCGCTAAATCTGGTGAATAGTTAAAAGAGATACTGGGCCTTAATTCATGGCGAATGGCTTGTACATAATCGCTTTTAAATTTATAAGTACCAAAAACTCTAGTAGCTGTTCCTACTCCAAAACTCACATGGGGGGCTCTAAAAAACCCTTTTTCATAACTCGTATCTACCTTATTTAATCTGCTGTTCCAAGACTTCACATTTTGTTGACCAAACCATTTTTCATCAAAACCGATAGAGGGTGTAATTGTAATTGGCCCAAGTGATGGTAGCGAAACACTAATAGGAATATTATGTGTAGCGCCCCATTGCATGGTATCTAATAATCTGTTGATATTAAAAGCAGAATCATAAAATGCCATTTGGTTTTGGAAAGATCCATTGTACCCTATCCCTAATTTTTCATACCATTTTCCACTACCCACCTGATCCTTTGACTGAAAAGGATATAAAGTCAATGCATTAAAATTAATATTGGGCAAACTTAAATTCACTAAACCTAAATTATTATTCTGGCTATGATTCAAGTTAACAGATAAATTATACTTATTATTCCAAGACTTATTATAACTTATAGAAGAGCTAATTTGATTTTGAAAATTCTGATACGGGTTATTGAGTAAATAGCTATTATACTTAGTGCTTCCAAAATTCACATTGGCAGAAAAATTGGTACCCGGTAAAGCCCTTGCATCCATGGAGTGAGACCAGTTAATCATAAATGTTTTACCTCCAGTAAATTCACTAGCAATATTCACATTCCTATTTAATATTCTTGAATTTTGTAAACTCAAATTGAAATTACCAATGTATTTATAACGTAAAATATATTTACTATTTAAATTCGCACTCCATCCTCCATATGAATAAATATTACTTTTTAAAGTAGCATCAAAATTATCACTTAGTACTTTATAATAACCTAATCCTTCAAAGCCTAAACCAAAGTCTTCGCTCGTTGAAAAAGCAGGCGCCATCATACCTGAATGTTTCCCTTTAGATAAAGGAAAAATTCCAAATGGAATACCTATGGGAAAAGGGACACCCTCAAATTCTGGGAAAGCCGGGCCGGAAACACCAATTTTGTCTGTAATTATTTTTAATCTATTGGTTCTAAATGCAAAATGGGGGTCATCTAAATTACAGGTGGTAAATCTGGCCTTCCATGCATAAGCCTGGTCTTGGGTAACCTTTTTCATGGTGGTGGCATTGATAAAAATTTCACCTTGTTGAAAATTGGTATTTTTTGTCAAGCCCTTGCCAGACTTCATGTTAAAATAAATGGAATCATTAACAGATGTCATACTACCCTCTTTAAATTTTGGATTACTTAAAGGGTTACCAGTAGTATCCTTGGCCCCATAGGCTTTAATGTTTTGACTTTGTTGGTCATAAACAATGGTGGCTGCTTCTAATTCTGAAGTTTTATAAACGGTCTTAGCTTTACCATATAAAAAGAATTCTTTGGTTGACATAATCATCACGCCTGAATCTTCTGCATTATAATTTACTGGGGTATCAATACTATCTTTGGAAATTCTAAGAGAATTCATAGAAGCGCTATCCTTTTTCTTAGAAAGGGTATCTATTTTTACAGATTCTTTTTTAACCGAATCAATAGCTTTTGCAGCTGCCTGTATTTTTGACTGAGCAAAAACACCCATTATGGGCATTAAAACTATTGTTAATGTTAGTAAAATACTACCATTAACAATAGAACGCCTGTATTTTACGTTATTTTTGTATCCTGCTATTATCACAGCAGCAAAAATAAACTAAAACAGCATTAAGGCACTGATTATGAAGCAAAATAGACTGATTTTAGCAATAACTTATAGCGCTATAGCCCTTTTTACCCTTACTAGCTCAAGTTCTGTAGCCCAAAACTCATCCAAAACACTCAAACGTATCATCATTGACCCAGGTCATGGCGGAACTGATCCTGGTTCAAATGGCAAATATTCCACAGAAGCTGAAGTATCTCTGGCGATATCTTTAAAATTAGAGGAATATATCAATCAATCCATTCCTGATGTAGAAGTGATTTTGACGCGTAGAATTGAAATTTTCAATACAGTAGTAGAAAAAGCCAATATTGCTAATGAGGCCAAAGGCGACTTATTTATTTGTATACATACCAATTCTGCGAATCCTAGTAAAAGTAGAGAAATCATTGGTTATACCAATAAGACCTATACTGTAAAGAAAAAAGGGGTTAAAAGAAAAGTAACAAGAAGAGTACCTTTATATAAAACAACCTACACGCCAAGTTCTGCGAAGGGTACAGAAACATTTATATACAATGTTGATAAGTCCGAACAAAAAAAAGATATGGCCAATGAAGCCGTAGATGATGTAGTGGAGAAATTAGATTCCGCTTCAATTAACCAAATTAAAGAGATTGAAGAGGCCGACCCAACCCGTTCTATGATGATTAGTTTATTAACCCAACAATATTTTCAAAGAGCTGCAAGTTTAGCTTTAACCATAGAGGAAGAATTTAAAGCGGCTGGTCGTATAAGCAGAGAGGCCAAACAAAGACAGAAAGGAATTTGGGTGCTTGCTGCCGTTCAAATGCCTGCTGTACTGGTAGAAACAGGCTTTATTTCCAACCCAGAAGATGAGGATTATCTTAATAGCGATGATGGTCAAAATCAAATTTGCCAGGTTATTACCAAGGCAATTATTAGGTATAAAAATTCACTGGAAAACCAGAAAAAGACAAATACAAATTAGCTCCCCTTTTTTAGCTAATTTTACATAAAGATTATTTAATTCACTCAAGATGAAAGTATCAAACGAAACCAAGGTGGGTGCACTAACCGTAATTGCCATTACCTTAATGATTATAGGATTTAATTTTCTAAAGGGAAAAACCATATTTCAACCAGGTAACTATATTTATGCAAAATATGCAGATACCAAAGGACTCATTGTATCTAATCCTGTATTTGTAAATGGTTACCAAGTAGGTACCGTTTTTGAAATTGAAAGCCAAAAAGACAATTTAGCCTCCATAATTGTTTCAGTTAAGTTGAATGATAATTTTAAAATTCCAAATAACTCTGTAGCTACCATTCAAGACAACCCATTAGGTATTAGCAGTATTAGTATAGTATTAGGTAATGCTACTAATTATATTAAATCGGGCGATACTATTCAAACTGCTCCTGCCGCCAGTTTATTAGGTGACTTTGTAAATACCCTTTCTCCTTTGGGTGAAAAAACAAAAAATGCAATTACCTCTTTAGACAAAGTATTGAATAATATTAATACTGTCTTAGATGAAAAAAATAAACAAAATCTAGCACAAGTATTAGAAAATTTAGCTGCCACTACAAAAACATTAAATAGTTCATTGGCTAATATTGAAATAATGTTGCAAAAACAAAACGGATCGGTGAGTCAATCATTTGATAACCTCAATTCTTTTACAAAGAACTTAAATAATAATAACGAGAAGCTAAATAATATCATCACTAATTTAGACAGCGTTTCAAAATCGGTAAAAGATGCCGATTTAAATAAAACCATCAAAACCATTCAATTAGCAGTGGCTTCTTTAAATACCAGTTTACAAAAATTAAATTCGGGTAATGGCACCGCTTCTAAATTAATAAATGACTCCACTTTTTATAATGAAATAGAAGGTACCCTTAAAAGTATTAATACACTTGTCGACGATATTAAAGTACATCCTAAAAGATATATTAATGTATCTGTTTTTGGCAAAAAAGATAAATCGAAACCATTAGATAAGCCTTTAGCTGATTCTGTGCATCATGAATAAATGGGCACTCATCATATTATTATCTGGTCTTAGCTTTACTGCTGTAAATGGGCAAACCCCCATTACACCCCCAACTAAAGACAGCCTAACAGCTCAAGCGTCCCCCATTGCTAACGGATCTAAACTCATTGAATTTCTATCTGCTGAAGTTTATAATGTCAAAAAAATGGATAGCATGGACTACTTAATATTTGTAGGACATGTAAAAATTCGTCAAGGTAAAACTTTATTATACGGAGATAGTATTATTTTAAATACTACTTTAAATACTTTAGAAGGCTTTGGGAATGTGCATATCAATGATGCAGATAGTGTTCATATTTATTCGACTTATTTAAAATACTTAGGTGCTTCCAAAAAAGCATTTTTACGTAAAAAAGTTAAATTGACCGATGGAAAAGGGGTATTAACCACCGATTCTTTAGACTACGATGTCAATGCTAAATTAGGTAAATTCAAAAAAGGTGGCAAGCTAGTGCGAAATAAAACAGTATTAACAAGTACTGAAGGTTTATACTATGGAGAAACAAGAGATGTGATATTTAGTAAGAAAGTGGAGTTAATAGATCCTGAGAATACTATAATTACCGATACACTTGAATACAATACCTATTCTCAACTCACTAATTTTTTAAGCCCCTCCAAAATTATAACAGGTAGCAGGGTTATTAGCACTAGCAATGGCAATTACAATACAGGTACTAGAAAAGGATATTTATATGACAGGTCAAATATAGATGATAGCACCTACCATTTTATTGCGGATGAAATGGCTGTAGATGATTCTTTAGAAATGGGAGAATTTAAAGGCAATGCCATTTACACTTCTAAAGATACCCTAGGCTTTGATTTAATGGCGAATAATATTAAGGCCAATAAACAAAAAAGTACTTTCTTGGCAACTGAAAATCCTATCCTTTTAATCAAACAAAAAAACGACACTTTATATATAGCAGCCGATACTTTATACGCAGGTAAAATTTCAGATTTAAAAAGAAAAATACCAAATGCAAGAGATTCAGTAGGAATCATTACCGATACCACACTCGATAAATATTTTGAAGCCTACCACCATGTGAAAATTTATTCCGATTCACTTCAAGGTAAATCCGATAGCTTATTTTATTCTTTAAGTGATTCAACTATAAGACTTATCTCCGACCCTATCATATGGGCCAACGACAACCAAATTACAGGCGATACACTATACTTATTTGTAAAGAATAAAAAGCCAGAACAATTGGTTGTATTTGATAACGCTTTTGCTATTAATAAAATAGATACTACTAGTTATTACAACCAATTAAAAGGAAATAAACTCAATGTATGGTTTGAAGACGGAGAAATTCATAAAATGAGTGCCAAAGGCAATGCGGAAAATGTATATTTCCCTTTAGACAATGATAAAAACTTTATAGGGGTCAACCATTCCAATGCGCAAATAATTGAAGTGTATTTTGAAAATACAGAGCCCGCGAAAGTAGTTTTTAAAAGACAACTCATAGGGAAAATGACGCCTCTGAACCAGACACCTCAGGAAGAACTCATTATTAGAGGATTTAAATGGCAAGAAAGCTTAAGGCCTAAAACTAAGTTTGAATTGATGAAGTCTCACGATTAACTCTCTTTTTCAAGCATTAAGTAAGCTTTAATAAAGCCATCAATTTCTCCATCCATCACTGGGCCAATATTACCTACTTCGAAGTCGGTGCGATGATCCTTAATCATTTTATATGGATGAAAAACATAAGACCGTATCTGACTTCCCCACTCTATTTTTTTCTTATTGGCATTAGTAGCATTTAAAGCTTCCTGTTTTTTACGCATCTCTTCTTCATATAATCTACTCTTTAACATCTTCATAGCTATCTCTCTATTCTCTCCCTGTGTTCTTGATTGTTGACATTCTACAATAATACCTGAAGCATGTCTTAATCTTACAGCTGTTTCTACCTTATTTACGTTCTGTCCACCCTTACCTCCACTTCTATAAAATTCCCATTCAATATCGGCAGGGTTGACAATAATTTCAATAGTATCATCAATTAAAGGATATACATATACGGAAGCAAAAGAGGTATGTCGTCTTGCATTACTATCAAATGGTGAAATTCTTACTAAACGGTGCACACCAGACTCCGCTTTTAAAAAACCATAAGCAAAGGGGCCGTCAAATTGTAAAGTAGCCGATTTAATCCCTGCGCCGTCTCCTTCTTGATAATCAATAGAGCTTACTGTCCAACCTTGTTTTTCGCCGTACATGGTGTACATTCTTAAAAGCATTTCTGCCCAGTCTTGGCTTTCAGTTCCGCCAGCACCTGGATTAATTTGTAAAATGGCGGGAAGTTCGTCTTCAGGTTTATTTAAAGTACTTTTAAATTCTGCTTCTTCAATAAAAAGGGTGGCTTTTTGAAAAGCTTCCTGGGTTTCTTCTTCTGTGGCATCACCTGCTTTCCAAAAATCAAATAACACTACAAAATCTTCTAAATGGGATTCAACATTTTGATACATATGTATCCAATACTCATTTACCTTAATTTCCTTCATGGTACTTGTAGCACGCGTATTGTCATCCCAAAAACCAGGTGACAAGGACAATTGTTTGTCGGTTGTTACTTTGTATAATCTGTTATCAACGTCAAAGAAACCTCCTTAGGACACTTACTTGGTCCTTCATACGCTTTATTTGTTCTATAGTCATGTATGATCAAGTTTAAGTTTCACTCTTTTAAAAGAATGAAAACTGATTTTAAAAAATACTACAAGCCTCATAAGCCGGATTCTGTTTCTAAACTATCATTTATCTAGCCCCAACATTGCTGGTGGAGTCTTGCTGCCTACCCTGGAACTTGAACGAGTCGTTCTTAAGCGCTCCTTTACGTGGCATTACAGCACCCAAGGTTTACCCTATAAAACAATTACTTGTCTTATCCGTGCGCTCTTACCGCACGTTTTCACCTTTTCCTCTTGCGAGGTAGTTATTTTCTGTGGCACTTTCTCTGTCCCGATTGCTCGAAACGCCGGCTATTCACCGGTGGGTTACCCTATGCTGTCCGGACTTTCCTTGGTAATTGCTTACCACGATAGCTCGGGTTTGTAGTAAGGCAAAGGTAAGTAAATAAAATTTGACGTAAAATTAGTACTCAAAAAACACTTC
>Ga0114973_10002740_pt1 | contig 12634 bp, 12 predicted proteins | sample M_140807_MF_Meta_FD_87025 | JGI IMG/M metagenome (GOLD analysis project Ga0114973, IMG submission 87025) | Freshwater microbial communities from Lake Montjoie, Canada to study carbon cycling - M_140807_MF_MetaG | ecosystem: Environmental > Aquatic > Freshwater > Lake | place: Lake Montjoie... | reverse complement strand
TTTTTATTTTTTTTGTTTTATTCTCTAAATAAAAAAAAAAAAACAATAGATTTTTTAGAATCCTAATTTTTTTTTAAAGATTCTAATAATTTTTTTAATAAATCAAATCTTTTAAAACAGAATATTGCAATTGGGGATAGCGTGTATTTCACGAGTTATATTTTATAAGATTTTTTAAATATTTTATATTAGATTGGGAATTATTTGATTTTTTTAACATATTAGAGAGTTGTTTTTTATTAATAATTTTTTTTTGATATGCGATTTCTTCTAGTAATCCTATTTTCTTATTTGTTCTTTCTTCAATAATTCTAACAAACTCAGAAGTTTTTAGATGATTTTCGGGAGTTCCAGAATCTAGCCAAACAGAACCCCTGCCGAGTTCGTTGTAACTTAATTTCTTTTTATTAATAATTAAATTATTAAAGTCTGTAATTTCCAACTCTCCTCTGGAAGACTTTTTAAGATTTTTCAACAGATCCAAGACTTCATTCTGATAAAAATAAAGCCCGGTAACAACGAGATCTGATAAAAACTTTTTAGGTTTTTCGACAATTTTTTTAATTTTACCATTCTTTAATATTAACACTCCAAAATCTGAAGGGTTTTTTACTCTATAAGTGATTATGGTATTTTTTTTTGAATTGTTAATTTTTGAAAGTTTTTCACTTAAATCTGAACTGTAAAAAAAATTGTCACCAAGCATTACTGCAAAGTTAGATTTTCCTATAAATTTTTGGTTTAATATTATACCTTCAGGAATTCCTCCAGCTTTGCTTTGGATTGTATAAGATAAATTAAGCCCCAATTGACCACCCGTACTCATTGAATTTTTTATTAAAGATAAAGTTTTTTCATCACTCACTATATTAATTGTGGTTATGCCAGAAAGAACAAGGGTTGATAATGAATAATGAAACATTGGTCTGTCAATTATTGGTATTAGATGTTTATTAATTATAGATGTGGCAGGTAAAAATCTTGTTCCTTTTCCACCCAAAAGCAATATTCCCTTTCTTATTTTTTTTTTAGATACCATAATAGATAAAAATAAATTGTTAATGTAATTAAAATACAAACAGCAATATTAATATTAATGTATTTTAATAATAAGCCAAAAAGAATTATTAAAAAATACGTACTAATCGACCAGTAACTGCCTATTTTATTTTTAAGCAAATGATGAAAATGATTTTTATCAGCTTTAAAAGGATTTTTTTTATTTAATATTCTTTCTAAAAAAATTCTAAACATATCTATTCCAGGCAAAAGGAATAATAAAAAAATTTCTTCAACAGCTTTAATACTGCTAAGTTCAGATTTATAAGCAGATATAATAGAAGTGCTTAAAAGTATTACAATTAGATATACTCCAGAATCTCCCATAAAAAATAAATTTTTTATATTTAATAAAAACAAAACGAATAAAATTAGAATTAAAAAAATTAAAAATGTATTAATTTTATCATAAGAAATAAAAATATAAGAAAAACAAATTATAGATATTCCTAAAAATAATCCGTCAATACCGTCGGTCATATTGAAGGCATTTAACAAAAGAGCTACACATAGAATTGAAAAGATAATTGAAATATTATTACCGAAATAAACTTGTTTATTAAAAGTAGAAAAATTTAGAGTTGTTATTGAATAATTTTGGATATTGTAGAAAAAGATTAATAATACTAAAAAAGAGAGCCCTAATTTAATCAATGGTTTTATGTCCGCTATATCATCAGTCAGACCTATAAAAAAAAATACTAATGCTAGAAAGTAAGTTGAGAATTCCAAATCGCTAACGTTTATAAAAATATTATAAAAAAAAAATTCACTAATTAAAATAGCAGCAATCAAACCTCCGATTATGGGTGTGGGGAACTTATGGTCTTTTCTTTGATTAGGAAAATCTATCAAGTTTAGTTTTTGACAAATAGAAAACCTGTATTTTAAATTAAAATATATTGTCACTACAAGTAAAATTGAAATAAATAAAAAATTATACATTAGTAATTAATAAAATATTTATTTTATAAGTTGTTATATTACAGACAATTATGTAATTTTTCATTTAGTTATATTGCGTTTAAATAATTTTTTTAGAATATTTGTATTACAATAGTCATATATTTTATATCCTTAGAATAACCACACCTAATGGTATTTTGCTCACTAATAGTTATGTTATAAATACTTAATAATTATAATTTATATATTAAGGAAAAAATAATTTTATAATTTAATTTTAGACAGTATGAATCTTTTAATTATCGGCTCCAATTTTGGAAGGATGCACTTAGAAGCGGCTATAAAATCAAAAAAATTTAAAGAAATTTTTATCTCTAGTCCTAATATCATGAATAAAAATATTAGATTCAAAAATAAATATAATAATTATAAAAAAATTTTAAAAACTAAAAAAATTAATATGATTGTAATTGCAACGCCACCTAAAATTCAAAATGATATTATTTCTTATTTGTATTCTGAAAAAATATTTCCTAAGTATTTATTTTTAGAAAAACCATTACTTCCATTAACTATAAAATTTTTAAAAAAAATGAAGAAAATCAAATTTTTAGTAGATTTTATTTTTTATTTCAGCAAACCTTGGAAAGATTTAAGTAATTTAATTAAAAATAAAAAAATTATTAATTTTGAATATAAATGGGGGTTTACACAAGCATATTTTAAAAATCACAAAAAAACTTGGAAAATTAATGATAATCAAGGCGGTGGTTTAATTAATTTTTATTTACCTCATGCTATATTTAATTTATTTTTTTTATTGGAAGATATTAAATTATTAAAAATTTTAGAAATTAAAAAATTTAAAAAAAAAATTATCTTTTTAAAATTATTAATAAAGAGTAATAAAATTAATGGATTTTTAACTATATCTAATTTTTCAAAAAATAATTTGCATACTTTATTTTTTTATTTAAAAAATAAAAAGATTAGTATTCAAAACTTTTCAAAAAATTGGTTGTCTGGTTTTAGAATAGTTCACACTAGTAATGAATATTTCAATACTAATAATATAAATAATTCATTAAATTTAAAAAATAAACTAGATCGAATTCATGTACTATTAAATTTTTATCTTAATTATAAAAAATATTTTTCAAATAAATATGTTGTTAAATTAAACGCACTATCGTACAAAACGTTTGATTTTATAAATATTATTAACAAAAAAATAATTCAATAGATGATACATAATTTTAAACAGGGATTTATTGATTTTTGCCAAATTTGTAATTCAAAAAAAATTCAAAAAGTCATAGATCTTGGTTTTCAGCCATTAGCAGATGATCTTCATAAAAATGAAAAAAAAAATTCACCTAGTTTAAGTTATCCAATAAAAATATATCTTTGTAAGTCTTGTAGATTACTACAAAATAATTTTATCGTGAGCGATCAAACTCTTTATTCAAAAAATTATCACTACAGACCAGGGGTCTCCAAAACTGTTGAAAATAATCTTTTTGATTTATCTAAACATTTAATTAAACTTTATAATTTAAAAAAAGATGATCTAATAGTTGATGTTGGTTGCAGCGATGGAACTTTGCTCAATTGTTTTAAAAAACAAGGTTTTATTAATTTACTTGGTGTAGAGCCTACCAATACATTTAAATTTGTATTACAAAAAAAAATACCGGTTCTAAATAAGTTTTTTAATGAATCTACCGCAGCCATTTGCTTAAAAAAGTTTGGAAAAGCAAAGTTAATAACAACGACTAACGTTTTTGCTCACACAGGAAATTTAAAAGATTTTATACTTGGAATAAAAAAGTTAATAAAAAATGATGGCTATTTTGTTGTGGAAAACCATTATTTGAAAGAAATTGTCGAAAAAGTTCAGTTTGATAGTTTCTATCACGAGCATTTAAGAACTTATTCTTTAAAAAGCTTAATTAAATTGATGAAGTATTATAATTTTAAGATTTATGATGCTTATACTACAAATAGATATAATGGAAATATTCAGGCGCACTTTACACTACAGAGATCAAAAATAAAAAAAAATGTTTTAAAAATATTATCTGTAGAAAAAAAGTCTGGGTTAGATTACATCAAAACTTATAATAATTTTTTTGCAAAGATTAACAAAGCCAAAGACGACTTATTTAAATACCTTTCTAGAAACTCAAATAAAAAAATTTTAGGAAAATCTTTTCCGGCCAGAGCTGCGGTTATATTAAATTATTTTAGTTTTTTAAAAGATAAATTGGAATATATAGCTGAACAACCATCTTCATTAAAATTGAATCATTATATATCAGGAACTAATATTAAAATTGTTAATAGTGATTTATTAAAAAAAATGAAACCAGATATAATAATTATATTTGCATGGCATTTGTTTCATGAAATAAAAAACAAATGGAAAAATAAAGGCTTGTCAAAAAAAACTAAATATGTCTTGATCCTCCCTAAGCTAAAAGTCTTTAAATAATGGATTTAGATTCAATAAATTTAATAGTTAAGAAAATTAATCAGAATAATTTATCCAAAACTAATATTAAGAACATTTTAATTACTGGTTGTTCAGGATTTATTTCAACTTATCTTATAGAAAGTTTATTAAATAAAAATTTGAAAAATAATTTTAATATATACGGATTAGATGTAGTTCGACCAAATTTTTCAAAGACTATACAACTTAAAAAATTTCATTTTATCAAAAAAAATTTATTTAAAATAAAGAAATTTAATATTAATAAAAAAATAGATTTAATAGTTCATTTAGCAGGAATACCATCGCCAACTTTTTATAAACAAAAACCTATTGAAACCTTTTATTTAAATAGTGAAGTATGTAAAATTTTTTTAGAATTAGCGAATAAAAAAAAAGCAAAATTTATTTATTTTAGTTCAAGTGAAATTTATGGCAATCCAGATGTTAAAAATATTCCAACCAAAGAAACATACGAAGGTCGAGTATCAAGCATCGGCGATAGGTCCTGCTATGACGAAAGTAAAAGAGCAGGTGAAACATATACTTGGATTTATAAAAATATTTACAATTTGAAATGTTCAATAATTAGACCATTTAATTTTTATGGGAATGGTATGAAAAAAAATGATAAGCGTGTAATTCCTCAGTTTTTTTATACGGGGCTTAGAAAAAATTTTATAAAACCATTTGGCAATGGAAAACAAACAAGAGCTTATTGTCATATTATTGATGCAATACCTCAAATCATTAATGTTTGTTTTTTTGGTAAAGAATTTGTTTATAATATAGGAAATGATCAAGAAGAAATCTCTGCAACAAAATTAGCAATTAAAATAAACACAATCCTTAAAAATAATAATATAAAAAAAATAATTAAAATTTTGAAAATAAATTATCCAAATTCCTATCCTTCAAACGAACCTTTAAGAAGATGCCCTAATATTTCAAGGTTAAAAAAAGAATTTAAATATAGGCCGTCTATTGATTTAAATAAAGGGTTAAATTACTTTTTTGAATATGCTAAAAAAAATTTTTAATTGTATCTAAATTTATTAAATTTTATTTAAATAAAGAATATTTAATCATATTTTTAATAACATCAAAAACGTAGTTAAAAGGAGGTATCATTGATTTATGACTTTTTTCATAAATAGTATTTATGGGTATTTCTGAAATTTTAAATCCTTTTTTTATAAATTCAAAATGTACTTGTTGTTCAATAATCCAACTGTCAGATAATTTTTGATAATTAATTTTCTTTAAAGAATTTATTTTTATTCCTCTAAAGCCACTAAAATATTCCGTTGCATTGTTTCTTAAAAAAATATTAATAACATACGTTAAAGTTACGTTTGCTATAAAACGTGGCAAGGGCATATTATTGAACATATTCTTAATATTTATTCTTCTAGAACCATAACTAAGAGAAAAATAATTAAGCTGATTTTTAATGATATCAACTTTATTACAAGGATATTGATTGTCACCATGTAAGAATATTATTTTCTGATAATGTTTTTTTTTTGCAAAATTGATTGCAAACTTGTAGTTTTTTCCAAATCCTTGATTTATTTTATTTGAAATAATTTTAGCGTTAATAATTTTATTTTTTTTAAGCAAGACTAGAGTCTTATCTTTAGAACAATCTTCAATAAACAAAATATTACAATCATGATTTAAATTATATTTAGTAATCTGTCTAATAACTGAAGTGATATTTTTTTCTACATTGTAACAAAATATAGCTATAAGTGTTTTATTTTTTTTGTTCATAAAAATTTAAAGTAATTTTAACATTTTTAATTAGAAAGTATGATAATAAAGGAATAAAAATAGGACTTGTAAAGATTAAGTACCTACCTGTATTTCCGGGTCCACCCAGAATTATTCCCATTAAAAAAAAAGTAAAAATTAAAATCAAATAAATTTTGTGAATTTTAAATAAATTTATTATTTTCTTATCTTTAAAATAGAAAAAAAAAGGAAAAAAAAGAACAACAAATGGAATAAAAGTGTTACTTAAACCATGAAAACTAAAGTAATTATATGAAACAATTTCATTAGTAAATAAAATGTTATGCAGATGATGATGGTGCGCACTGTTTATAAAGATTGACGAAAAAAAAACATAAAGTCCAAAAAGTCCGCAGCCTAAAAAAGTAAAAAAAAAATTAACCCTTTCTTTGTTTATAAATTTTATCAAATCATTACAAAAAAAAATAGATGTAGCGAATACAGTTATTTTTTCATTAAAAAAAATTGATAATATTAAAAAAAAACACCTCAAATAAGTGTTTTTCTTAAAAAGAAATACAGTTGAAAATAAAATTGATATTCTATCTATTCCAAATCTATCTGACATCGACAAAACAAAGTAAGATATGAAAGTCGAGAGTATACATTCTTCAAGTGGTCTTTTTAATATTTTTAGAGAATAAAAAAAAATTATTACTTGAAATAATACTAAACTTAAAAAATTTACAATATTCAAACTCCATAATGCGCAGTATTCAATTGTATTTAAAGAGCTAGGAATATGATTTACTTCAAGACAAGGTGTGTATTTATAAAAAAAAAAATTTATATAGTTAGGAATTATCCTGGATGACCAAGGCCAACCAATATTATATTTTTCCAAACCAGTATCTATGTAAAGAATTATTTTATAGTACTCGTCGAATGGAAGCATTTTATGATTGTAACTTTGTAATAACATTAATTTAAAAGTGTACAAAAAATCTCTAAAACCTAATAAAAATAATAAAGTTATTAAAATTAATGAGTAAAAGAATTTTTTTTCAATATTTTGCATAGCTATTTTATTTTTAAGTTTCCTTATATTAATTTATGTTTTAATGATTAATAAATTTTATTGTAATAGTAATTCAATTATTTAAGATTATAGCAATTCTTTTATTTAACATAATATAAAACCACAAGTGATTATTAAATATTAAATATTTCTATTCAATTCAAACATACATTGTATTAAGATATTATTATGAAAAAAATATTATTTAATGAACCGTATGTAAGTAATTATGAATTAAATCATATAAAAAAAATTTTTCACAAACCTGCTAATTTAAATTTTGGATATAAAGGTTACTTTTCAAAGAAGTGTTCAGAAAAAATCAAAAAAGCAGTAAATGCTAAAAATGTATTTTTAACCGGAAGTTGTACGGGGGCATTAGAAATTATAGCGAAGTGTATAAATTTAAAAAAAGGAGATGAAGTTATTATACCTTCGTTTAACTTCGTTAGTTCGGTAGATGCATTTTTGTCTAATGGAGCAAAAATAGTTTTTTGTAATATAGAAAAAAATTTTGTTATAGATCTTAAAGATTTAAAAAAAAAAATTACAAAAAAAACAAAAGCTATAGTTTTGGTTCATTACAATGGAGTTTCGATAGATTTTAAATATTTAAAAAAAATTACAGGAAAAAAAATATTAATCATAGAAGATGCAGCTCAAGCTTTTGGAGCTAAGTACAAAAATAAATTTCTTGGAACAATTGGTGATTTTGGATGTTTTTCTTTTCACGAATCTAAAAATATTCATTGTGGAAATGGAGGCGCTTTAATTGTTAATAACAGACAATTTTTAAAAAAAGTCAGCAATATATGGAATCGTGGAACAAATAGAGAAGAATTTGATAATAAACTAGTCAATAAGTATCAGTGGGTAACAGAAGGCAAAAGTAGTCATCTATCAGAAGTGCAAGCCGCTTTTTTGTATGCTCAATTAAAGAATAACAAAAATATTATAAAAAAAAGAAAAAAAATTTATGAAAAATATTATCTAAGATTAAACACCCCCCAACTAAAAAAATATTTCTCATTACCGAGAGCTGTCGATTATAATAAATCTAATTACCATATTTTTTATTTAGTGTTAAATAATAGATTTCAAAGAACAGATTTTTTAGATTATTTAAATACTAATTGCATTCAAGGCGTTATTCATTACGAACCTTTGCATTCATCTAAAGTAGGTAAAAAAATTTATAAAAATCGAAATAATGAACTAATCAGTACATTTATACTTTCCAAAAGCCTTGTTAGACTTCCTTTGCATGAAAAAATTACTGATAAACAAATAAATTACATTGTTAATAAAATTGAAAAATACTTTAAATATCTAAAATAAAATTAAGTTAACAAAATAAATGAATTGAAACTTTCAATATTATTTACATTATTAAGAATTTGGAATGCTTATGTACAACTTTCTTTGAAATTAAAAAAATTTAAGAAAAATAATTTCAAAATTAAAAAATTATCAATTCTTTTTGTTAAACCATATGACTATTTAGATATTTACACTATTTCTTTCAAAAAATCAAAAAAAACATTTTTAAGTTCAATTTATAGATTTGGCCCTGTTGGCTTACTAACAGATCATAAAACAGATTTTTGTATTTCAGATTCTTATAACGATAAAAAAATAGATTTTGAAAAATTTAAAATAAATAACACTAGGGTAGAGTTTTTAAAAATTAAAAAAAAAAATTCTATAAATTTAAATTCTATTAATTTTAATAGTTATGATTTAGTAATCTCATTTAATGATACTGTACCGGAAAGATTAATGAATAATTATAGAAAAACTTTATGGGCAAAAATTTATGAAGATCATAAAAATCCAAACTTTAAAAAATATTTCTTTATCAAACCAAAAAAATTTGATTTTGTTTTTAATCAGACCCTTGGTTTTACGCCGTACAGTCTTATGCGCAAATCCTATTGGATTGATTTTTCTTATACTTTTGGCAATTCAAATTCTTTAAAAAAAATTAAACTAACAAAAAAAAAAGTAATTGATATTGTTACGGAGGTAAATCAAAAAGAGTACATAAAATATTCTGTAAGGAAACTTAAAAATTTTGTTTTTTATTGTTTAGATGAGACTTTAAATCATAAAGAATATATAAATATTTTATCTAAAAGTAAATTTTTTCTTGCTGTAGATTGTAAATCGCCAAGATGGGGCAACTCCTTGATAGAAGCTGCTTTGTGTGGAAATTTATTAATAGGCAATAAAAATCATTTTTGGAATTCACAATTAATTATAGACGAATTGCATTGCGTTTCTTTTAATGAGGCAATAAAGATTGTCAAATCTTTAAAAAAAGACAAAATCAAGTATAACGATTTACTAAAAAAGCAAAATATTCGCTTAAATTATATGAATTATCAGCGACCTTTAGAACAAATCATTAATTACGCAGAATCTTGTAAAAGAGAATTAAATATTATTAAAAAAAAATGAAAAAAAAAATAGCTTTAATTACCGGCGTAACAGGACAGGATGGCGCTTATCTTTCTGAATTTTTATTAAATAAAAATTATATTGTTCACGGAATGAAAAGAAGAACTTATTCAATAAATACACAAAGAATTGATAATATTTTTTATAAAAATAACAATTTAAAAAAACCAAATTTTTTTTTACACCATGGAGACATGGTGGACGCTTCGTCTTTGCAAAATTTAATTTACAAAATAAGGCCGGATGAAATCTATAATTTAGCCGCCCAATCACATGTCGCAGTATCATTTGAACAGCCAGACTATACAGCAAATGTTGATGGGTTAGGTGTTTTGAGGATGCTTGATGCAATAAAAAACTTAGGTTTAGAAAAAAAAATTAAATTTTATCAGGCGGGTACATCTGAAATGTTTGGCAAAGTACAAGAAACTCCTCAAACCGAAAAGACTTCATTCTATCCAAGAAGTCCCTACGGAGCTGCTAAACTTTATGCTCACTGGATTGTTAAGAATTATAGAGAGGCCTACGGTTTTTTTGCAAGTAATGGAATATTATTTAATCATGAAAGCCCATTAAGAGGAGAAACTTTTGTTACTCAAAAAATTGTTAAAGCTTTGGTAAAAATTAAATTTGGTAAACAAAAAAAACTAATATTGGGAAATCTTTATGCCAAAAGAGACTGGGGGCATGCAAAAGACTATGTCGAGGCCATGTGGTTAATTTTGCAGTATAAAAAACCTGATGATTTTGTTATTTCAACAGGAAAACAACATTCTGTCAAAACTTTTATACAAATAGCATGTCAAGAAATTGGTATAAAAATAAAATGGAAGGGCAGCGGAATAAATGAAAAAGGTGTTGATGAAAATAAAAAAGTCATAATTGAATGTTCTCAAAAATATCACAGACCAACAGAAGTAGATACCTTATTAGGCAACTCTGCAAAAGCGAGAAAACTTTTAAAGTGGAAACCAACAATTTCCTTGAGATCTTTGGTTAAGGAAATGATTGCAAACGAAATCGAACAAATAAAAAATATTAATGATAAAAAAAGATGATAAAATCTATATTGCAGGACATACAGGTTTAGTTGGTTCTGCTATTTTAAGACTTTTAAAAAAAAAAAAATATAAAAAGCTAGTCACTATATCCAGTAAAATACTAGATCTAACTGATCAAAAAAGAACTTTTAATTTTTTAAAAAGAGAAAAGCCAAAATTTATTTTTATTGCAGCTGCAAAAGTTGGAGGAATTTACGCTAACAATATTTATAAAGCTGAATTTATTTATCAAAATTTAAGCATACAGAATAATTTAATTCATGGCGCTTACTTAGCTGGGGTAAAGAATCTTATATTTTTAGGCTCAAGCTGCGTTTACCCCAGAAACTGCAAACAACCAATTAATGAAAAATATTTATTAACTAATGCACTGGAAAAGACTAATGAACCGTATGCTATAGCTAAAATAGCAGGCATAAAGTTATGTGAGTTTTATAATTATCAATATAAAACTAATTATAAATGTATAATGCCATCGAATACTTTTGGTCCTGGTGATAACTATAATTTGTCAACGTCTCACTTTTTACCAGCTTTAATAAAAAAAATTCATCAAATAAAAATAGGTAAAGAAAAAAAATTAAAGTTATGGGGCACGGGTAACGCGAGAAGAGAGTTTATATTTGTAGATGATTTAGCGGAAGCGTGTTTATTTTTTATGAAAAAAAATATTAACTTAAGTTGGATTAATATTGGAACTGGTATTGATTATAAAATAAAAGATATAGCAAAAATTGTAATGAAAATTCTAGATGTTAAAGCAGAAATAATTTTTGATAAATCAAAATTGGACGGAACTCCAAGAAAAGTTTTGGACATTAAAAATGCACTAAAATATGGATGGGGACCAAAATTTACCCTGAATAGTGGTATTTTGAAAACATATGAAGATTTTATAAAAAAAAATTGACAAAATTTACCATAATTACTGTTGTTAAAAATAACGTATTTGAGATTGAAAAAACTATTAACAGTTTAAAGAATCAAAAATTTAAGAATTTTGAACATATTATTGTCGATGCAAATTCTAGAGACGGGACATCTGAAATTATACAAAGAAAAATTAATTCTAAAATTAAACATTATAGAGAAAAAGATTCTGGAATTTATGATGCAATTAATAAAGGAATTAAATATTCAAAAGGTGATTACATAGGGTTATTGCATGCTGGAGATTTTTTTTCCTCTAATTATGTGCTTTCACTAATCAATAAGGTTTCAAAAAATAATGATATTTTAATAGGAAACGTTTGTTATTTTAATAAAAGAATAAATATTGTTCGGTATTGGAAAAAATGTTTATTAAAATTGAGTTTAATAAATTCATATAAAATTCCACACACAGGAATGTTCATAAAAAAAAAAATTTTTAAGGAAATAGGAAATTATAACATTAAATATAAAATATCGTCCGATACAGATTTTATTTTGAGATTATCAAAGAAAAATTATCGATTATTTTATATGAATAAAAATTTAATCTTCATGAAGAATGGAGGCATTAGTTCATCATATAAAAGTCTATTAAGCAAAGTGAGAGAGGATATAATAATATACTTTAAATTCTTTCATTTTGCTTTTATTGTTATGTATTTTTTAAAGATTTTTTCTAAAGTTTTTGACTTTATTATTTTTAATAAATCTAAATTTTTTAAAAATATAAATATTAATTTAAAAAAAGAATATAAAAAACTTTAGAAAGTTTTTAAAATTTTTTTTTAAAATAAATAAATTAAAATATATTTTATGCAAAATAGTATAATATCTATATGCTTACGATATGTTTGAATTATGAAAAAAAAATTATTAAATTTGAACTTTATTAGCTTATCATTCAAC
>Ga0114973_10002739_pt1 | contig 12637 bp, 12 predicted proteins | sample M_140807_MF_Meta_FD_87025 | JGI IMG/M metagenome (GOLD analysis project Ga0114973, IMG submission 87025) | Freshwater microbial communities from Lake Montjoie, Canada to study carbon cycling - M_140807_MF_MetaG | ecosystem: Environmental > Aquatic > Freshwater > Lake | place: Lake Montjoie... | reverse complement strand
TTTAACAAAAAAAAAAAAAATATTTGTAATAGAAGACAACGCGCAAGATATGCTGGGTCTTTATAAAAAAAAATTATCAGGAATAAATGGCGATATAGGTGTTTGGAGTTTTGAAAATAAAAAACATTTGAGTGGTGCTTCAGAAGGAGGAATTGTTTCTACTAATAATAAATTTTTAGCTGAAAAAATAAGAAAATTTGCTGGTATAGGATATAAAAACATGACAGCTATCGGAGGAAGAACATCACTATCAATAGAAAAAGTACAAGATCCAGATTATGAAAGATTTGATACTATAGGTCTAAATTATCGAATGCCACAAATTGTAGCTGCAGTTTGTTATTCCCAGCTAAAAAATTCAAAACATATTTTAAAAAAAAGATTAACTTGCGCTAAATACTTCAGAGAAGCAATCAAGGACTGTAGTTGGCTTGTAGAACAAAAAATACCGAGCAATCGTAATCATAGTCATTATACTTTTTCAGTTAGATATTTTAAAGAAAAGATTAATAATCTAAGCTGGAAATCTTTTTATAAGAATTATAAAAAATTAGGAGGAGATGGCTTTTATAGTGCTTGCGTACCTCCTCATTTAGAACCTTCAATAAAAAATTATTTTCAAAAAAAGTGCAATAAAAGTTTTTGTATTTTAAGAAAAAATAATAATTGTTTTTGTACGAGCAAAGGAAGCTTGCCAGTTACTGAAAAAATACAAAAACAGATAATGCAATTTAAGACAAATTATAGAAATTTAGACACGGCAAAGAAAAAAGCTAATATCTTGAAAAAATTAATAAGAAAAATTAATAATAAAGAATTATGAGTTTAGTTGGAGTGGTACAGGGCCGTTTATCAAAATCGCCAAAAAACCGCTTGCAATTTTTTCCAAAAAAAAATTGGAAGAATGAATTTAATAAAGCAAAAAAAATAGGATTTGACTTTATAGAATTTTTTTCAGAAAGAAAATTTAATGAAAATAATCCAATTTGGGATATAAAAAAAATAGAAGAATATATAAAGTTAAGTAAAGAAAATAATTTAAAAATATTAAATTTTTGTGATGATTATATTATATCTCATTCTATAAATAAAAAAACTACACAAAAATATCTTAAAAAATTAATTAAGAATTTAAAAGCACTCAAAGTTAAAAATTTTATCTTACCTCTTTATGGAAAAAGACTTTTAAATGATAACAATTACTTAGATTTTATACCTACTTTTAAAATTTTACTGACTTTTGAAGACAAATTGAATTTTTTTATTGAGTCTAATATTTCGCCAGAGAAATTTCTTTTTTTAAAAAAAAGAATAAAGTCAAATAGATTTAAATTTTTATTTGATATAGGAAATAGAATTAATCTTAAAAGGGATTTATATAAAGATATGGAAATATTATTCAAAGATATCGGACATATACATATTAAAGATAAGAATAATAAGAACCAGAATGTCAAATTGGGTACTGGTTTAGTAGATTTTAAAAGAGTATTTTTTATTTTAAAAAAAAGAAAATATAATAAAAATTTTACTTTCGAAACGACAAGAGGTAGGAACCCTATTAAAATGGCTAAGTTTAATCTATTATTTATAAATAAGTTATTTAAATTTTGAAAATTAAAAGAATTATTTTTTTTGGCCTAGGAGGAGCAGGACAGCGACATTTAAGAATTATATATAAAAATTTTCCAAATTATTTACTTTACGCACTTAGAAAAATTATTAAGGTTGGGGAGATAAATGATAATTTTAAATTAACTAAAAAAACTATAGAAGAAAAATATAAAAAAATATTATTTTTAAAAAATACTAATATTTTATCAACTAAAAAATTTGATTATGCCTTTGTATCCAACCATACTAGTGGTCACTATAAAGCTGCTAAAATATGTGCGCTGAATAAAATTAATATTTTTTCTGAGAAGCCATTTTTTTGCACCCTAGAACAATTTGATCAATTACAAAAAATAATCAATAAATATAAACTTAAGTTTTTAGTTGGGTATCAAAGAAGATTTCATCCATTAGTATTAAAATTAGGAAAAATTATAAAAAAAAATATAAATGAAATTAAAATTGTAAATATTAAAGTTTCTTCTTATGTTCCAGATTGGCATCCCTATGAAGATTTTAAGAATTTATATGCTTGTAAAAAAAAATTAGGCGGCGGCGCTCTTTTAACTGAATGTCACGAAATAGATTTGGCTATTAATTTTTTTGGCCTTCCTAAAGAGGTTCTTTGTAAAAAAAAATTTAAACGTTCAGATATTAATGTTGAGAGTGGATATTATTTGAAATTATTTTATTCTAATTTTAATGTCATTTTTGACATTAATATGTTTGATAAAAATAATTCACAAAGAATAATTTTTATTAAAACAATTAAAAATTCTTACCTTTTGGACCTGCAAAGAAATCATTTAATTTATGAAAACAAAAAAATTACCTTATCTGTCCTTTCAAATAAATTACAATTTATTAGACAAATTAAATTTTTTTTCTCCAATTATTTCGATAAAAAGAACTCTTTGCTACAAGCAAGGAAAAATTTATTAATTTTGATTGCAGCAATAAAATCCCATCGTTATGATAAAGTAATTACATTATGAGTTTAAATAATTTTTCATTAAATGGTAAAGTGGCCGTTATTACAGGTGCTGCAGGGCTTTTAGGGTCGCAACATATTAATGCTGTTCTTCAAAATGAAGGTATAGCAATTTTAATTGATATAGACAGGCAGAAATTAAATTTATGCATTAAAAAATATAATTATTTTTTAAAAAAAAAAAAATTAGTAATTTTTAATTCTGATATTACAAAAGAGTCATCTATAAAAGTTATTTTGAAAAAGATAATTAAAGATTATAGCAAGGTAGATATTCTTATTAATAATGCAGCCGTTGATTATAAATTAGATAAAGATCACAAAAAAATTATTAAAAAGACTCGCTTAGAAACTTTTGATCTAAATATATGGAAAAAAGATATTAACGTAGGTTTAACGGGCGCTTTGATTTGCACAAAAATATTTGGGCAACAAATGGTAAAACAGGGCGGGGGAGTTATTTTAAATATTGCATCAGATCTATCTTTTATATCCCCTGATCATAGACTTTATAATAAGTCAGATGATTATTTAAAAAGAAAAGTAGTAAAGCCAATTTCTTATTCAGTTGTTAAGCATGGTGTTGTGGGATTAACAAAATATACAGCTAATTATTGGGCAAGACGAAATATTAGATGCAATGCAATAGCGCCAGGAGGCATTGATAATAATCAACCAGTTAAATTTAAAAATAAAATTGCAAAATTAATTCCGATGGGAAGAATGGCTGGACGTAACGAATATGAGTCTTCAATATTATACTTAATTTCCGACGCTTCGTCTTACATGAACGGTGCTGTTTTAGTTGTTGATGGAGGAAGAACTGTAATATAAGTATTTTTTATTTATGAGCTATTTGAACAAACCATTTTTAATTGCTGAAATAGGAATCAACCATAATGGAGATATGCAAATTGTAAAAGAATTAATAGACAACGCCGTATTAGCTGGATTTGATGCGGTAAAATTTCAAAAAAGAGATATAAATATTGTTTATACTAAAGAGCAATTAGAATTGCTTAGAGAGAGTCCTTGGGGAAAAACCACAAGAGAACAAAAACAAGGTCTTGAACTTGGGCAGGATCATTATGATGAAATAGATAGTTATAGCAAATCTAAAAAGATAGAGTGGTTAGCATCAGCATGGGATTTGAATAGTTTAGCATTTTTAGACCGCTATAAACTTAAATACAATAAAATAGCTTCAGCAATGATAGTAGACAAAGTATTTTTAGGCGAGGTTGCAAAAAGAAAAAAATATACCTTTATTTCTACTGGAATGTCATCATTAAAAGATATTGATGAGGCAGTGAATATATTTAAAAAAAATAATTGTCCATTTGAACTTATGCATTGCGTATCTACTTATCCGATGGAACCGAATGAAGCGAATTTAATTACAATAAATAGTTTAAAAAAAAGATATTCTTGCAAAGTAGGTTACAGCGGTCATGAGAATGGGGTTGTGGTTTCCCTAGCAGCGGTTGCTATGAATATTTCTTCTTTAGAAAGACACATAACCTTAGACAGAACAATGTACGGCAGTGACCAAGCTGCATCACTAGAATTTAACGGCATGAAAGATTTAACAGATTCAATTAATAAAATGATAATTTCAATGGGTGAAGATAAATTAGGGTTTATAAGTGAAAAAGAAAAAAAAATTGCTAACAAGTTAAGATCATACATTAAAGACTTTAAAAATTTTTCATAAACCTAGATTTATTCTAATTCTTTATTCTAATGAAAAAAAATATTTTATTAGCATCAGATAATATTTATGCGTTAATTAATTATTATAATAAAAAAATAATTAAAAGCGCATCTAAATATAATTTTTTTATATTAGTTTCAGATTGGGTAAATTCAGACAATCCTATAGATAAAGAATGGATAAAAAAAATTCAATATTTAAAAAAAAAAAACTATATAAAAAATTTTTATATAATTCCTAAATACAAAAAAATGTTTTTTTTTAGTTTTTTTATTGTAAAAAAAATTCTATCAGATTTAAAAAAAATAAATTTTAATAAAATTATATATTCAAATTTAAGTAGCGTTGAATTAAAATTCATTCTTAAAAATATTAAAAGCAATGTTAATCCATTATTAATCGGACATAGTCATGGTTTGATTTTAACAAATAATTTGATTAAAAAGAAAAGTAGTTTTTTACAATTCTTTATTTTAAGTACTTATTTAGAAATTTTGAAGTTTTTTTTTATTAATTTACCAAAAGAAATAAGAAATATTTTTTTTTATAGTACTGTAAATATATATTTTAATTTTAAAGAAAAATATTTTACATTATTTAGAGTTAAATTAGATTATTTGATTTCCAACAGATCTCTAGAAATAGATTTGTATAAAAAATATTCGAATAACGGCATTAAGACCTTATTAATTAATGAAATAGATAAATGCTGCAGCAATGGTTCTTTATCTAAAAAAAGAAAAATACTTGTTTTGCTTGAAAATAAACAAGTTTCGCTAGATTATATGATTAAAGAATATAAAAATAAAATAATTTTTTTAAATAAAAAATTTAATTTCACATCAATAGATTTAAAACCCCATCCTAGAGAAAATACTAATTTTCCTAATTTATTAAAGGAAATCCTTTTTAAAGAAAATATTCAGACCAACATATTACTCAAAAATCAAGTTATGCTTGATACAATATGCAATTATGAATGTTTAATAGGATGTTCTTCTCAATTAATGCTCGATGCCGTCGCCACTTGTAATAAAATAATTGTTTTTGGGATGTTAAATTTGGCAGATCGCTTATCAAGAAATCTTTCAGCAAAAAACAGAATGGGAGATTTTGATGGTTATTGTAGTGGAATTTTATGGATTGATGAGTTGAAGAATGTTGAAAATTTAAGCGATAAAGATTTCATTAAATTATCTATTGATTTAAGAAAGACAAAATTACAATCAATAAAAAAATATAAAAAAGTCAAAATTAACAATTTGTTTGATATTTAAAGGAATATTTTTTTATTAAATATTGTCTGACTATTAAAAAAAGTAATTAAAATAATATAAAATTTAATAATCGATAGTGAATATTTTTAATTTTATTAATAAATATATTTATTAATATATATTAGATGTATTAAATTTATAAACAATTAAGATTAGCTTGCTAATAAATACAAAATCTTTGCAAATATTAAAATTGCTATATAATTACAACATTAATAAATAATTTAAATTTTAAATTAGTAGCATTTTAGGAAAAATTAAAATATTATATATATTAAGTTTTTTTATTATCTAAAATTAAGATAAACTTATTTTTAATTTTAGCATTATTTATATTATTAGTATTTAAATGATAAATATTACAGAATCGGAAGTTTCTTATTATCCATACCCTCATATATTATTTAAAAAAATTTTTAGCGAAAATATTTATAATCATTTAAAAGATGAATTTCCCACAATAAATGAATTAAACTTTAATAGTTTTGATAACAAAAGACATGAACTAAAACAAAGTAAATACAATTTAACAAATTTAGATAAAAATTTTAATAATATTATAAAAAATAAAAAATTTACTTTTGAATTGTATAATTTTTTAAAAAGCGAAACGTTTATTAATAGTCTTATTTTTTTTTTAAATAGCAAGAATCTAAATATAAATTACAATAGTAAAGAAAATTTTTATAAAAAATTAATTAAAAGGTTTATTTTAAAAAAAATTGATTTTACTTTTGAGTTTTCAGCAATTAATACTGATGGTGGCTTTATCAACCCACATACCGATGGTCCTAATAAAATTATTACTTTAATTATTCCATTAATCGACAATCCTAAAATCTTTAATGTTGAAAATTGTGGGACTAGAATCTTAGAGACAACTAATGAAAGATATTCTTATAATTTTATGAATAAAATAGTTCCATCGGAATTTACAAAAAAAATTAAAGAAGTTCCTTTTTTGGATAATCAGATGATGATGTTTATTAAGACACATAATTCATTGCATTCTGTGGGACCAATGAAGTCATTAGATCCTTTGTTATATAGAAAAAGTATAAATTTTTGCATTTTTACTTAATTGAAAAATAAAATTGATCTAGTTGTTTTTGATTTAGACGGAGTTCTAATTGACTCTAGAAGAAATATGCTTTTTTCTTGGAAAAAAGTAAAAAAAAATTTTTGTTTAAGACAAGATTTTTCAGAATACAGAAAATATATTGGGCTGCCTTTCGATGTTATTTTAAAAAAAATTGGAATTCATTATAATAATTTGCTGATAAAAAAAAGTTACTTTGAATACTCCAATCTAAATATTAATAAGATCAAATTATTTAAAGATTCAAAGAAGTTTTTAAATTTCTTAAAAAAAAAAAATATAAAAATTGCAATATTTACTTCTAAAGATCAGACAAGATCTTTTAGAATTATTAAAAACTTAAGTATCAGTTATGATTATTTTCTTAGTTCAGAACAAATTAAATATCCAAAACCATCAGGTTTTGGAGTAAAAAAAATTTGTTCCTACTTTAAAATAAATAATAAAAATACTTTATATATTGGAGATACTTACTTTGATTATTTAGTAGCTAAAAGTAGCCATGTCAATTACGCTCACGTTAATTGGGGTTTTAAAAAAACAATTAAAAAAAATGTGGTAAGTATTAAAAATTTTTTCCAATTAAGGGACTCTTTTAATTTTTGATAAATATTTTTTTTTAACCTTATCTTTTTTAAATGCTATTAAAGCATTCTTGTAATCGTTAACCACATCTATAGAAAAAGAATCGCCAGGTAATGTTGTTGAACCTAGATTTAAATTATTTTCTATTGCTCTCAGAAGTTCAATTGATTCTATTTTTTCATATTTACTTTTTTTTAATTTCAAATATTGTATCAGTGTGTCTTTAGTGAAAGCTATTACAGACAAATGTTTTAAAAATAAATTTTTTTTTAAATTAAATAAAAATGGAATTCTGCTTCTGGACATCCAGATTATTTTGTTCTTATTATCTACAATTATTTTAACAATATTTTTATTAGTTGCTTCTTTCGCTGTGATCTTAATATTTGGCACAACAATATTAAATTTATTTTTTTTAAAAAACTTTATAGTTCGATCTATATTTTTCGGATCTATCAAAGGTTCATCACCCTGAACATCAATTATTATATCATGCTTATGTGAATTAATTTTTTTTATTGCCTCTGCAATTCTCTCCGTCCCGTTTTTAGGAAGATTACTAGTCTTAATATATTTTACATTATGTTTCTTACATTCTTTAATAATTTTACTTGAATGAGTGCACACGTACACTTCATCAGCTAATTTTGATAATTTTGCTCTATAATATGTGTGTAAAATTATCGAGAGATTTTCTATTTTTAATAGTGCTTTTCCTGGTAATCTTTTAGATTCAAGTCTAGTAGGTATAAGTATAATATTTTTTGACATAATTTTTTTTATAATTAAAAGTTATTATTTAATGAATGTTTAGAATAGCTTACATAAAATTTTGTTATTTAAAAAAAAAATATTATTTTTCTGATCTTGATAGCATAAGCGCTCATTATCTTTTTGAGTTATGTTTAGATAGAAGTTATAAATTAAAAAAAAATTTAAAAATTTTTTTCTTCCATTTAATATTGATACTATTGTCTATTGCAAGCATAGTTATTGCTAAGTTAAGAAAAATTAATAAAATAAATTATTTTATTAGCTATCAAAATGCCACTGATCCCAGGTCTATTTGGGTACTCAAAGAATTAGATCTAAGTAATTATGTACATATTGTTAGAGTTAATTCCCTATTAATAGCTTTGAAAGTATTTCTTAAGTTTAAGATTGTCATTTTTCATCAAAGTATTTCCTACTTCAGTCATCTTTTTATTAATAAAAAATATTTATCTTTAAGAAAAAAATACGAAATATTTCATAAGTTTAATTTAAATAAATTATTAATATATCAAAAAATATTCATTTTTTTAAAAATAAAAAAGTTTGTATCAATAGATGATTACCGAGAGTTGCAGATTTTTCTGTTTTTATGTAAAAAATATAATATTTTTTCTATCGGGTATATGCATTCATGGTTTTCTCAATATAGAGTTGCTTTGCAATATAATTCTTTTGACAGGTATATTGTTTGGTCTGATTATTTTGCTAGGCAATTAATTTCAGTTAATAAGAATTACAAGAATAGAATAATTCTAAAAAATTTTAAAAATAATAATTTTAATTGGGAAAACTTTAATTTAATCCAAAAAAAAAATGCAATTGTTTTTTTTTGTGACATGCATTTAGATTTTAAAGAAGTTAAAAAATATTTAGATTATATTACTAATTATACAAATTTTAAATTATACGTTAAACTTAAAGTTAACGAAGATATTAACTTAAGTTTTTTAAAATATCTAAATAGCAAAAATATAATAATTTTTAAAAACGAAAGTCTAAAAGAATTAATCTTAAAAGTTAAACCGTGTATATTTATGGCAACAAATTCTAGTGTTTTGTTAGATTCTACAATTTATAATTGTTTACCTTTCATGATAAAAACAAATAATGATTTTTCTAATCAATTTTATAAAGATAAAATAGCAATAAAGATTTCATCAGTTAAGCAATTAAAAATAAAATTTGAATTACTTAGTAACAGAGATAAAATAATAAAAAATATAAGAAACAAAATTTGGATAAAAAAGAGTAATTTTTATCTCAGTTATAGTCCAAACATTTTTAATTGAGTTATTAAATTTATCATTTTTTTATTAATGATATATGACCATTTTTTAAAAAGAAATTTTTTTGACAAAATTTTGATATAGATGGATCGTGTGTCACGATAATTATTGTTTTATTTATTTTTATTTTTAAAAATTCTCTCATAATTTTTACAGATGTTATTTTGTCTAAAGCGCTTGTTATTTCATCAAAAATTAATACATCAGGATTGTTATATAGAGCTCTAGCTAAAGCTATTCTTTGTTTTTCACCACCAGATATGTTCGAATTGTCGTAATTTATTTTTTTAGATCTGATATTATTTACATTTTTAATATATTTTTTTAGATTAACAATTTTTAATAATTTTTTAACTTTTTGATAATTAATTTGATTTTTAGAAACACCAAGAGCAATATTGCTAGCTATATCTTCATCTAATAAATATATATTTTGTGGAACATATCCAATTTTTTTTTGCCATTCATTTTTAATTTCTTTTAAATCTATATTGTCAATTTTAATTGTACCTTTTTTTGGCTCTAAAAGTCCCAAAAGTATTTGCAGTAAAGTAGTTTTTCCTGAGCCTGTTTCTCCAGTAATACACACAATTTCATTTTTTTTAATGCTAAAACTTATATTTTTTAAAGGACTAATTGTTTCTTTTTTAAATGTAAATGACAAGTTCTTAAACTCGATCTTTTTTTTAAAAATAAATTCTTTTTTATATTGAGAATTTATGTTTAAATGAATTTTATTAGTATTTGTGTTTTTAATTTCTTTCTCAATTAATTTATAGGACGATAAATTAGTGCTTATTATATTAATAAATTGAGAAATATTAGAGAAGCATGGATAGAGCCTGGCAATAGCTACTCCAAATAAAAGTAAAGTTGGTGTAATAATATTTTTATCATTAAAAAATAAAAAAAATATCATTATAGACAAACAAATAATTAAAATAATAAAGAATTCGAGTATAGCTCTTGGTGATTTTGTAATTAGCTCAATACTTCTTAATGTATTTAGATCTAATTGATTTAATTTATTAAATTTATTTATATAAAAATCAGTTTTTTTTATTAAAAATATTTCTTTCCACGAATTTAATATCGAATGCAAAAGCCCCCCTTTTGCACCTCTATATTTTTGCGCTAGTAAGCCTTTATTAGTAAGGTGTTTTTTTGAAATAAATCTTAATAAGTAAATAAGTGTTAAAAAAAATGAAAAAGTTATTAATGTAATTATTGGCTTTGCCACTAATAGAAGTAAAAAAATAAGAAAGAATGTTAAAAATTCTTTAAATAATAAAATTTTTGCCCTAATATAAAAACATGCATTTGAAGTCTCGGAAACGATATTCCTGCTTAATATTATTGGATTATCTCGTATTCCGTAAATATATTTTTCTGAAAAATAAAATTTTAAAAGAAGATTAGAATAGTAACTTTTAATTGTTTTAAAAAAATTAGTTTCATAAAAATTGAAAAAAATTAAAAAAGAATTTTTTATAAAAAAAAAGAATATTGTAAAAAGTATGGAAATAAATAAAAATTTTTCATAACCTATACTTAGATATGCTTCTGCAAGATTGTATTTATTTAATTTTGCTATTATAATATTTGGATCGCTTAAAAATATTATAAGTGCTGGAATTATTCCAATACCAATAGTTTCAAAGATAGAAATGATAAGAGAAAATACAATTAACCAATTTATTTTATTATGATATTCCTTTGGTATAATATTAACGTTGTTTATTAGCAACATATAGTCTAATTAATATAGTTCGAGTTTATTTTTTTGGATAATTATAAACAAATATTTCATTTATATAAATATCTATTAACTTTATTTTAATCATGTTGAGATTATTTTTTTTTTTTCAATTTTTAAAAAACTTGATATTTTATTTTTTTTCAGAATATAAAAGATATGCACAGTTACTACTAATAGTATTTTTTAAAAGACCAAAAAGTATTGTCGAAATAGGAGTTTATAAAGGAAAACGTTCCAAACAACTAATTGAAGTTGCAAGAATATTTAATGATAAAATCAATTATTTTGGCTTTGATTTATTTGATTTATTTAACAGAAAAATAGATATTAAAGAATTTAGCAAGGCACCAAATTCAGAGAATTATATTAAAGAGAGACTTTCCAAGCTTGCGAATGTCAAATTATTTAAAGGTTTTACCTATAAAACTTTACCTATTTTTAATAAAAAAATTGATTTAATTTTCATTGATGGAGGACATTCCATTAAAACCATTGCTAATGATTGGTATTATGTAAAAAAAATGATGCACAAAAATACCAATGTAATTTTTGATGATTATTATTCTAGCAATAAAAGAATTATAAAAAAATTTGGATGCAATAATATCGTTGATCAGCTTTCAGATATTTATCAAAGTAATATTCTTCCAATTAAGGATAAGATAAAAAAATTAAACAATACAAAAGTACAAATGGTTTTAGTAAAAAAAGTATGATAAATTTAAATTTTTGTTATTATTAATTTATGTATAAAATTCAAGATTATATCTTGCAGTCAAAATTGTCTCTAGATTTGATATTTAACCAAGAAAAAAATATTGAAAAATTAAGTCTGTTAATATTATCAGCTCTATCCAAAAAAAAAAAAATATTTATTTGTGGTAATGGCGGATCATCAGCTCAAGCTGCACATTTTGCAGGTGAGTTGATAGCTACATTTGAAAAGAGAAATAGAAAAGGTTTTAATGTTTTTGATATGCATTCTTGTCTTCCAGCATTAACAGCATGGTCTAATGATTTTAATTATATTTCTTTTTTAAAAAGACAAATAGATACCCAAGGAACAAAAGATGACTTATTGATAATTTTATCGACTAGTGGTGGGAATGAAAAAAAGAAACGTTCCATTAATCTTATAGAAGCTGCTAAGATTGCTAGAAAAAAAAAAATTAGAGTAATAAGTTTGCTTGGCAATAATGGTGGTGATCTGAAAAAGTATTCAGATCAGTCAGTTATTGTGAAAATGGAATCAACACCCCATATCCAAGAAGCTCATATGATAATTCTACATTATTTTTGCAAAAAAATAGATTTATTTTTTTAATAGTAATTATTGGTTAATAATATTTTATATTTTATCCTTTAATAGACGTTTTATGCAGTAATAAAAAAAATAAGGAATGTTATAGTTATATTCTTTAAACTTTTTATAAAAACGTATGATGAATATTTCTCTACAATAGAAGTTTTTTCTACACCATGCATCATAACTTTCATTAAACTTAATTGATTGTGGATGCTTAAGTGGAAATTTTAAT
>Ga0114973_10002734_pt1 | contig 12659 bp, 9 predicted proteins | sample M_140807_MF_Meta_FD_87025 | JGI IMG/M metagenome (GOLD analysis project Ga0114973, IMG submission 87025) | Freshwater microbial communities from Lake Montjoie, Canada to study carbon cycling - M_140807_MF_MetaG | ecosystem: Environmental > Aquatic > Freshwater > Lake | place: Lake Montjoie... | reverse complement strand
TCTTATGCTTCAGGTCGGTCGCGATATTGAGGAGCTTATAACCCGTCTTGCCCAAAAGGCGCGTGCTGCGGGAATCCATCTTATACTCGCGACACAGCGTCCATCGGTCGATGTTATAACGGGGCTAATCAAAGCAAACTTTCCAGCCAGACTCTCTTTCAGGGTAACGAGCCGAATAGATTCCCGCACAATTCTCGATTCTATGGGGGCCGAACGACTCCTCGGAAAGGGGGATATGTTGTTTATGAGTCCGGGCGCAAACCCACTGCGGCGAGTTCACGGCGCATTTGTCACTGATGCGGAGGTAACCCGAGTTGTTAATGCTATTAAGCTAAAAGATGGTCCGCGGTACGATGATAAAATCGTTGCGTTTTGCGACGCTGCAATGCGCAGTGAAGGAGGAGAAGGGGAAGACGGGAATGAGGGTGAGACTGAATACGATCCCTTCTACGATAAGGCAGTTGAGCTTGTTGTTGAGAAGCAACACGCATCGACCTCGCTCGTCCAACGGGTATTTCGTATCGGATACAATCGCGCTGCTCGTATTATAGAGCGAATGGAGAAAGAGGGTATCGTCAGTGCGATGGATGGTGCTCGTCCCCGTGAAGTACTTCTTCATCAAAAACCAGGTGATGAGCCCAATTAAATTGATCTTAAATGTTGGTAGAAAGCGATGGAACACGACCCACTACTGCTGATATTTATAGTTTTTCTCGCGGGTGTTATTGGCGGTGAGCTTAGTCAGCGGCTAAGGCTTCCTGAAGTTGTTGGCCAGGTAGTGGCAGGAGTTTTTCTCGGTCCGACATACTTGGGTCTCATCAAGGTTAATGAAACTCTCGAGGTCCTGTCTGAGGTTGGAGCGATGTTGCTCCTTTTTCTTGTTGGGCTTGAAACGAGCATCGAGTCGCTTCGTCGGCTCGGTCGTATGCCGCTTGTTGTCGGGTCAATCGGTGTAGCGATACCTTTTATCGCTGGTTTTTGGTGGGCATGGAGTCTCCTTGCGCTATCGCTTCCCGCTTCTCTTTTTGTTGGAGCTGCATTTGTTGCGACATCAGCGGGAATCACCGCGAAGGTGTTGCGAGATATCGGTGCGATCGATCGGGATGAGAGCAAGGTAATCTTGGGTGCCGCAATAGTTGATGATGTTCTCGGTATGCTAGTTCTTGGAGTTGTTGCGGCACTTCAGACAGGAGGGGAGATCTCAGTAGGACCGCTGCTCGGTGGCCTTGCTCTCTCAGTTCTTTTTATCATCGTATCTCTCTGGGTTGGGGCATTCGCGCTCCGAAAAAATCCCCGCCTTCTTGATTTTCCGCTCGATCCTCTATCTCCGCTAACGGTGTCGCTACTCCTCTGCTTGGGACTCTCTGTAGCTTCTGCTCATGTAGGACTTGCTGCAATTATCGGTGCTTTTATCGCTGGTGTGATTGTTGCTGAGTACCCAGCCCATAAAACGATAGTCTCGCAGGTAGAGTCAGTTGGTGCTTTTCTTATTCCGTTTTTCTTTGTTGTAACCGGTGCAATGGTTTCGCTGGGAAATATTGGTGGTGGCAAGCAGGGATTTTTGCTTGTTATTGCATGTATCCTTGCGGTGATCTCGAAGTTTGTCGCTGGTTTTTTTGGTGCGCGTCGGCTTGGCAACCGGAGCGCTGTTATTGTTGGAGTGGGAATGGTTCCCCGTGGTGAGGTTGGTATTTTAATCGCGACTATTGGACGCACTCAAAATGTGTTCGGCGAGGAGGTTTTCGGTATTCTTATAGCTATGTCTCTTGTGACCTCACTCATCGTCCCGCCACTTCTTCGGCCTTTATTTGGCGGTAATGTTTTAAAGCCCAGCCGTGATTAGTTGTTCTGTCTTTTAAGCTCCGCTCCGTCAATATCTGCATCCTACTTACTGATTGTGTTTCTCTGAAGAGCAATCTTCGGAGAAATCATCAATTTAAATTGATATATTCGGTGTTCTCTTCATAGCGTTTCCGAAAAACCATACGAAATTTTGAGGGTTAGTTATAGCTAACGTGGAATGGACAATCAGGATTTGAGTAAGGTTCCATTAATAATTTTTATCAGAACCGCTCGATTTTTTTAGAGTGCTGATAATTAGTCTCATAGGGGGAGATTTTCATGATTGGGTCGCAGAATTCCGTGTCCTATATAGTCGATTACATACCGCAGTTAGGGCTCGGTTTACGGATTGACTGTGATCCGCAGAACTATATCGATCGATTTGTTCTTTCGAATGGTTTTTGGGAGCCGTTTGTACTTGGCGCGATTCATCTACTGTTACGTCCGGGAGATGTGTGTGTCGATGTGGGTGCAAATGCGGGATATCTTTCGATGGTGATGGGTAGTTTGGTTGGACCTTCTGGTCGAGTGCTATCGTTTGAGCCGAATATTGCAGTTTTAGATAAATTTTGCCGAAATATTGCTCTTAATTCGGAACTAAAAGATGTTGTCGAACTATTTACAGTCGGGTTGGGTAGGGAATCCAAGGAGATGTATGTCGCTCCGGATCTTGGTGCCGGTTTGGGGAATGCCACGTTGGTAGCATCGGCTTCAGAGGGAACAACTCATGAAGTCTGCATAAAGACGCTCGATTCATTTGAGCTATCGAGGCTCGATTGTTTGAAGGTTGATGTTGAGGGAATGGAAATTGAGGTGCTTTTAGGAGCTCAAGAGACAATACGTCGGTGTCATCCTCATATTATTTTTGAGACATTAACGAACCATCCACCGGAATTTCACAAGCCTCTTGAGGAGTTCGTGCGTGACCTTGGTTATCGAACTTATGCGTTAAATCTCGAGGATGGTCGTTTTGAAGAGATAACCTATCCATACTTTCCACAAGAAGACACATACGCGATACACCCGAGCCGTCTTCGATAGGATCTCTTAATGGAAAGCTAGTCATTCGTGTTTTCGTGCCACGCCTAGTCCAATCGATTGTAGCTTTTTTATCTTGTGTCCGAGTAATGAGTCTATAGCTCTACTGCTTAGGTGATTGCTGCCCCTCGCCTTTGATCATAGCAGCTGCCCCTGAAGAACTTTCCGATTGACCCTTGTCACGCAGCGCCTCGAGTAGACCGAGCTGTTTAATAAGATCGTTAGTGTCGGTGCGGCGAACATCTAGCGATGAACCGGTAGCGCCTTGATTGAGTACGATAAATGATGGATTTCCTTTGCTCAATTCTCTTGCGATATCGAGTTTTAGCAAAGCTTCTCCACCTTTCCCTGCTACCGCTTCAATCTGAGCCCGAAGGCTCTTAAGCATATCTTGTCCCGATCTCTCAATAGCATCTTTTTCGATCTGCTTGGTCTCGAGCATAAACCGAGCTTCCTCACCGATCCTTTCGGCCTCGGCGTTTGCAGCAGCGAGGACCTTATTCGCTTCTTTTATGGCGATCTCTTTTTCCTCGTATTTGCGCTCTTCTTGAGTCTTTCTTGATTCACTCTCTCGCTTTATCTCCTGCTGCTCACGTTGCACATTAACGAGCATTGTTTGATATGTATCATCCTGTTGCTCACCCTCTGCATCGGTCTCGCGATATCGGACGAAGCGGGGATTTGCAACAGAGAGCTGGATTAATTCTAAGTGATAACTCTGGAGTGCCTCTGACAGAGCTTTCTCAAGTTCATCTTTGACCGAATCAAAGGTTCCCGTATCCTCTGATACAGCTGCGATTTTTTTCGATACGCCATCTTCTGGCAATTCCTTCTCGACGCGACGAAGCTCTGATGAAAGATCGGAGGATACAAATTGACGGGTTGCTAGGCGATTTGCGAATTGACGAACAAGAGCTCGAACCTGCGAAACTACTAGCTCATGAATCTTTTCATCGGTGTCAGCAATCGATGTAACAAGCTCTCGAAGCTCTTCTGGTTTGCGCGATATTTGATAGAGAACCGTAACCTCAAATGCCACTTCGTTGCCATCGCTTGAACGAGCTGCAAGGGCACGATTATTACCCTGTCCTGTGCCCCACGATTCTGATCGCTGCGTGTTGGTGAGTTGAATCAATTCTTCCCATGGCCAAACGATAACCTTTCCTCCTGGCGGAATGACCTCATGACGAATTCCACCGCCGAGAAAAATTGGAAGTTTTCGGAAACGAAGTGCCACCTGATCATTGCGAACTTGCTGCAACGCGAGGTTGTCGCACCCGGTCGCTGCGACAAGCACCCCAAGAAGGGCGCTGCGAGCAATAATAGTTCGGAGATTGTTGATTCGAGAGGAGTTCACGATGATTGAGCGGGTCATAACCTAATTTCTCTCAGAAGTTGGGAAGGGGAGTAGGCGAGCTACCTGTTGGGACTGCAGCGGGTTCTCGCCGTTGCTCTGATATGATTCGTCGAGTGGCAGGTGCTTGTGATGGACGAGTTTGCTGAGGAGGTGCAGTAACGCCTAGGTTTTCAACCCACCGCTTCAGATCATACGGATTAATATCACTAATAACTCCTCCTTTGAGGGAGCTAAGTATCGGGGTCAACTGTCGAGCCACATACATATCGGCCCCGTCAGTCTCAGCAAGAAGTTGCGCTCGCTGCTTATCAATCGCAGCCCGGGAAAGGGTTACGAGCGCTTCACCTTCGACACGCGCCTTCATGAGATTTGCCTGAGCCTGTTCACGCGTCGCGTCGGCCCGAACCTGAGCATTTTTGGATACTACCGATATTTCCCGGTCGATATCGGAGATTCGCTTAGCGGTGATCGTCTTTTCTTCGGCGAGTCGGCGCTTCATGATACCGAGCACATGCTCAACCTGTTGAAGATTTTTCTGAAAAATAGCTTCTTCAATCTGTCGATTTTCATACTCAAAGCGACGTAGCAAAACGCTCCCAACTTCAATTCCGACCGAGGCAAGTGATTTTTTGAGCGCCTCGGTTCCACGCTCCTCGCACGGCCTTCTCTTTTTGTGATTGTAGAAATCTTCGGCTGTCAGTCCCTTGAGCGCTTCTACGAGATGTTTATTGGTGGAGGTGCGGATAAGTTGTACCCACTGCTCAGGGGTTGTTCCAACGTTCACCAGAAGGCTATATGGGCCACCTTGGCCGTCCTGATCTTGGGCGGAGCGCAGCCTAACCGTCACCGTCAGATCGAGATGCACCGTCACTCCGTCGCTTGATTTTACCGTCAGAGGTGGAAGTACAAACTCTCCCGGCTTTTCGGAGCGCGCTGCATTAAAATGAATAGGCATCCATGTGCTAGGCAGAAGGTGAATTCGCGCCAAAAATGGGATATTTCCGTGATAACCCGGGAGTAAAGCCTTATTGGAGAACCCCTGCTTTGGGCCAACGACAGTGTCAAAATATATCTGCCGCACCCCGATCTTCCCAGGGGGAACAACGACCCCAAAGGTAAATATAAGCCCGAGAAACGCCGCAGCAAAGATAAAAAGAGTAACCAGCAATCCAACAGCTCCGATTCCCCTTTGAGTGGAAAGCCGAGAACGGTTATGGCCAAACAGATGGGGAGTCGAGCACATAAGGTAAATTCCAAATCAATCAGAGCTCGTATGAGCTGAAAAGCGGTTAACGGGGAATGGGGCGGATGCAAAGTAATTAAAAAGGTAATTATTCTGGGGAGTATAACAAACGATCAAAGGGACGATGGCAAGACCTAAGAGGTTATTTTTTGTTTGGGGGAGGTTGTGGGGTGAGGTGAATTGGGGTGGGGGGTGGTCCGGCGGAAATGGATCAAGACGGCTTTTCGGGCGATATCTAATATCCTCCTCCTGTATAAGCAACGAGAGCTTTTCAAATTCCTTGCCAACCCAGATAGAGGGGGCGTTCCCGCGCTTGCTTTATAGATGATACCCTCCCTCGAGGTATCTCCGAATTGATTCAACTGCGCGAATATCGAATAGATGCTTTTTCATCCATCTTTGAGGGCTCGTCCTTATGGTTGGGATGATTAATGGGCGAGAAGCGGGTAGGTTTTATTGGGTTGTAAAGATTAACTAATAGCCGATATGCCTTATGGATAAAGAATATGCCCTTAATTACTCAAATTTATACAGAAATCATTGGTGGTGGCGAGCAAGAGAGGTTCTGCTTCTCCAAATTTTAGAGTCAGTATTGCTTCGCCGAGATACAACTAACGCCTCGGTACTAGATATTGAGGGAGGAGAGGGGTTATTCATGGAGAAGCTTTCAGAATTTGGCTCTGTCCATGCCTGTGACCCATTGCTCTCGGCTGATATTGAAACGGAATACGGTCCGGTTTTCGCAGCATCAGTTGATCGCACCGATATTTTCCCGGATCAGAGGTACGACTTAACGCTCTTGCTCGACGTTATTGAACACGTAGAAGATGATGTAGCCCTCCTTTCGCAAGCTCGTCGCGTTACCAAGAAGGGAGGAATTGTGTTTGTTACCGTGCCGGCGTATCAGTCTTTGTGGACAGCGCACGATGACGTTAATCATCACTATCGAAGATACAATCCAGAGCAGTTGCGTACCAGTTTGGATAGGGCATCCTTAGATGTGGAATGGATTGGAGCGCTATTTGGGTGGCCTGCTTTAGTGAAGCTCGTCATGAATAATGTGGGCAAATTTTTAGATATTCCATTTCGGGGCTCGAGTATTCCGGCGCCAATTATTAATCGGTTTTTGACCCTTATTACTATCTTGGAGGGTCGCGGTATGATTCGGTTGGGGACTAAATGGGGTAGTAGTCTGTTTGCCGTTTGCTCCGCTCGATAGGATAAAGGTCGACTGAACTAGCAACTTTTAGGCTTGGCCGCATTTGTTTTTTTAGGCTATTCAAAGCTCTTATTTTTATTTTTCGGTAATTTTCATCCCGAGGGAAGAACATGATTACTTACGGCGAATCTCTTGAACATTCAGAGTGGCTTCCGAAGGCGGAGATGCTAATTGAGGCGCTTCCATATCTTCATCGGTTTGCGGGAGCTCGCGTGGTGGTTAAGATCGGCGGTGAGCTTGCGGGAGAGCCCGAGTCGTTGCGCAATTTCGCGCAAGATGTCTCGCTGCTTCGTGCTGTTGGAATAAATATCATCGTGTGTCACGGCGGTGGTCCTCAGATCTCAGAGGCGATGAAGCAGAGAGGCCATGAGGCGCTCTTTATCGATGGCATGCGCGTTACTGATGAGGTCACGCTTGAGGTTACTCAGATGGTTCTTTTGGGTAAAATTCGGCAACAGATCGTTGCAGAGATAGGTCGGTGCGGAGGGCGAGCTATCGGACTTTCGGGGGTTGATGCGGCGATGATAACGGTCAAGCCGATAAACGAAAAGCTTGGTTTTGTTGGGGCGATTGAACACATCTCGACCGACCCAATTAATCGATTACTTGCGGGCGGATATGTGCCGGTTATTAGTTCACTTGGTACGGATGGACAGGGCAACTGTTTTAATATAAATGCTGATGCCGTTGCAGGAGAAATGGCGGCTGCACTTGGCGCTGAAAAGTTGGTTTTATTGACCAATGTTTCCGGTATTTTTGAGGACTTTTCACGAAGGGAAACTCTCATCTCGGAGATCGATGGGACAACACTTCGCACCTTGCGCGAGAAGGGAACTTTTACCGGAGGAATGATTCCAAAGGTCGATGCGGTGCTTCACGCTCTCTCGATGAAGAGTATGGATGTGCATGTGCTCGATGGTCGTCAGCCGCACGCTCTCCTTATCGAGATCTTCACCCGAAAAGGGATCGGAACGATGGTATTCCCTTGAGGATGCAAAATCATGAGACACCTCCTGAAAGATCACGATCTCACTCCGGCTGAGCTTCTTGACCTGGTGATTGTTGCGCGTCTTGTAAAGCGACGCCCAGAGCTTGTACGGGGCCGTCTCTCTGGAAGTAGCATCGGTCTTCTTTTTGAAAAGCCTTCACTGAGAACTCGAGTTTCTTGTGAGACTGCGTGCGCGCTTCTTGGGGCTCATCCTGTAATCTTGCGCGGAGATGAACTCCACCTGCATCGGGGTGAAACGGCTGCCGACTGTGCTCAAGTTTTATCAGGATATCTTGATCTTCTGATGGGCCGGGTGATTTTTCATCAACTTCTGGTCGATCTCGCCTCAGTCAACGCCCTTCCGGTTGTAAATGGACTCTGCGATTCCTTTCATCCGCTCCAGGCGCTCGCGGATATGCTCACGATTTTTGATTCTTTCAACGGTCGAATGAGGCAGGTGCGAATTACTTACCTTGGTGATGGAAATAATGTCGCAACTTCTCTGATGATAGCAGGAGCGATGCTTGGGCTCTCTGTTACTATTGCATCACCAGAGGGGTACGAAGTTCCCGCAGCTTTAGTGGCGATGTCGCAGCGTTTTGCGGCGGAATCGGGTGGAAGTGTTAATCTCGAGGGAGACCCAGTGCCTGCCGTTGCAAATGCGCAGCTGCTCTACACCGATGTGTGGACCTCAATGGGCGATGAAGGAGAAGAGGAATATCGGCGAGATGTATTTACACCTTATCAGATAAATCGGGAGCTTCTCAGCCGAGCACCATCTGATGCTCTTATTCTTCATTGTCTTCCTGCACATTTCGGTGAAGAGATAACCCGAGATGTATTCGACAGCCCGCAAAGCCGAGTCGTTTCTCAGGCTCACAATAGGCTCCCAACTGCCGCTGCGGTTTTTCTCTTTTTGCTGCAGAGAGAAGGCTTTTATCAGCTTCGGAAACAGTATGGGGATTCGGGGTTAAGTTGAGTGGGGAGGGGGATTTTTCAAGTATAGGGGCGATAGTTAGGGATTTGGGCCGAGGAGCAGAGTTTGATGGGTGTAGATAGAGAAATAGTTGGGTGAGGGATGCAGCATGTTTTTAATGGGGGGGGTAAATGGGGAGCTAAGAGATGGGTCTTCATTCCAACCCGTCTATCATTTAACTTTACCCACCGTTACCTCTCAATCGACTCCCATCTCACTTCATGTCCATCATGGCTCCGCCCTATCCACGGATCAAGTTAAAACGATAATGCCGCCATTTTCGATCGCGCTGAATGGAGTCGTAAATAGTGGACCATTTTTTGATGGTAGTGGGCCGCGCCAGATTTTTTCTAATGAAGTAGTAGATCCGATCTCTACCCGAACGAGCTCTTTCCAGGTCTGGGTTGCTATCAAAATGGGGCTTCCTGATGCCTTTAAAAAAGATGACGCTCCGCAGATGGAGATCTTTTTGAAGCGATGCGATCCATATACTGCCTTGTCAGTATGGCTATTGAGAAATTCCGAAAAGTGTATCGAGAAAAAAACAAGAGATCAGGTCGAACGTTTAGTTTATGCGCTTGATGAGCTTCGGTATGAGGGTGAAATCAACTCGCTAAATACAAGCCCAAAAATTCTAAAACAGATAAATTGGATTTTTGAGCCGGCTGATTCTCCTTTATCCTTAAATGATAATTCTTCAGAAAATAGTGACGAAGAGATTATCTCGAAGATTGATAAGATAGGGGAGAGAATTACGAGGTTTGTTGAAGGTTCGGAGGAGATCGGAGAAAAAGAGCATCGCCCAAAGTGTCTTGTCAGCGAATCAGTTAGTGAATTTTTAAGGTTTGGTCAGAACGGTAAAATCGATCGGAATCGTTCGGTTAGTATTTCTAAATATAAATCCAATAGCTCCGATGAATTTGTTACACAGATCGCATCAGGCATCATTCTACATGTTAAACCACGCATTGTTGACGAGTTAGAGAAACTAGACCCATACTCATTGCCGTTGGATGGAGAGGTTGGCGGACCTTCCCGTACGGATAAATTTAAATTACGCCTAAATGTGAATCATCACGAAGGGGTAGATCGGTTCGCTACTCGAAGTACAGCTCAGCAGATCTTTCTCTTATCAAAGCTCGGACGTTTTCGTGAGTTTCTTGGTTCGAGTGATCTTCAAATGCATGTTCATGTGAACGATCCGGACGAGGATGTGTGTCTTGCGGTTTGGTTACTTAAAAATCAGGACAAGATCGAGGATCCATCGTTCAAAGATAAAATTGAAATTCTTGTCCGTACCGCCGAACTTCTCGATGCAACCGCAGGAGCTTTTCCTTTTGATCCCGATTCAGAGATTATGCGCCAGATCTCATGGATATTTGAGCCTTATAATGAGGCACGAAAGGCAAGCAAAATTTCGGAAATGAATGACAAAGATATGGCGTCGCTGATCGAAGAGGTCGGACAGAGGATTACCAAATACGCGTATGGTCAAGGAGGAGCAAATCAACTCCAAATGGATTATGAAGAAGTCGAACAAGGTGAGGGATGGAGTTTACTGGAAGAGACAACTCAGACAGGTTCAGCGGGTAGAATTGGATTCTTCAACGATGGTGGAAGGGCATTTTGCTCTTATCGAGAAGTCAACGTTGATGGTGGTGAAAAACGCTATGCCTATTCACTTTGTAGATTCTCCCCCTATATCACCGGCTTTCCGTTAGACGAATTTTATTATCTGCTGAACAGAGTAGAGGGGTCGGAACACAGCGCTAATGATTCATGGGGTGGAGGCGATAGCACTGGAGGTTCACCACGAAAGTCACTCAGTAAACTGAAACCGGAACAATTTAAGAGCATTATAGATAACTACCTCGGCTTTAGAGGTAAACCCCTTGCATCCGGACAAAGCGGGGAGAAAATTGTAGATCTCTACCTCAAGCAAAACCAAAACTTTATCGAACAGGTAAAGTCAGGCAAAATATCGGAAGATTCAGCCATCCTCGCTGATTAATATCACCAAATATAATAAATTACCTACCACCCCAAAGAACCCCGAGTCCAGTCGACAATCCAACGAGAAATTCGACCTACCCCCAATACCGAGAATAAAAATATGTCTGATAAAGCACATAAAATTGCGTGGATGACCACGATAGTAGCGGCTCTTGGATATTTTGTTGATGTTTATGATCTCGTTCTCTTTTCAGTTGTGCGAGTGGCGAGCCTTCAGGCGCTTGGTCTCACCCCAGAAGAGGTGAAGTCCGCCGGCATGATGCTGCTCAACATTCAGATGGCAGGGATGCTTGTGGGGGGGGTTTTTTGGGGGATTATGGGGGACAGAGTTGGGCGGTGTGCTGTGCTCTTCGGATCTATTGCGTGCTACTCGCTTGCAAATATCGCAAATGCGTTTGTTGGTGACCTGTTTACATACGGAGTAATTCGGTTTATCGCGGGGGTCGGTCTGGCAGGGGAGTTGGGGGCGGGAACTACGCTTGCTGTTGAGCTATTGCCGCCACGAGTACGAGGATACGGCACGACTCTTATTGCCTCTGTTGGCGTTCTTGGGGCGATCCTTGCCTCGGTCGTTGCGGGTGTTGTTGATTGGCGTTCGTCTTATTGTATCGGTGGTGTGCTCGGGCTGCTTCTCCTTGCTGCGCGGATATCGACCCATGAATCAACTCTCCATCAGCAAGTTGAGCTTGCTCATCGGCGAGTAGGAACCGTTGCGAGCCTAATGTTGAAACCGGGTCGATTTCGGAAAATGATGGGATGTGTATTTGTTGGTGTTCCGATCTGGTTTGCCGTAGGAGTTCTCATCACTTTTGCTCCTGAGCTTGGTCAGGAGATATTTGGTGGAGAGGCAAAGGCGAGGTATTCAGTTCTTTTTGGGTATATCGGTTTTTTTTGTGGCGATGTTCTTTCCGGTCTGATGAGTCAGCTTTTGCGTAGCCGAAAGCGGGTAATATTTCTCTTCATGACCGTAGGATTTATTTTTTCGGCGGCGTACCTCTGGTTGCCCACCGGTGCAAATCAGCTTTATGGCTGGGCCTTGGCGGTTGGCTTCTCAATGGGTTACTGGGCAGTGCTTATAACGACCGCAGCGGAGCAGTTTGGAACAAATGTGCGGGCAACGGTCGCGACGGTAGTTCCCAATTTTATAAGAGGCGCCGTTATCCCACTCACGACAGCTGTGATGGTATTACAACCCTTTTTCGGCGAGCGCCCACTGGTGTGGAGCAGTTCGATTGTTGGGGTTTTTTGTTATATCGCTGCGCTCTTTGGCTTGGCGAGTCTTCGTGAGACCTTTGGAGTATCTCTTGATTATGTTGAAGAAGAGGATCGTGCCTCGTAGCTGCTAACGATTCGGATGAATCTGACTTTCAAATTGAGGGCGGCCATCCATTGGTGATAGATCGCTTCTTCCGTTTCCAATCTGGATGAGTAATTCATGAAGATGTAACGCGAGGTGTTCGAGTACCTTGGGGAGATTGTATAGAGGAACCTCTACCATACCTGTTAGAGTCGGTCCTGCAGCGGGCGAAAGCTGTAAAGTACCTTGCAATAGCTCCAAAGCTGCCCACGTGCTCGCTATTGATCGTTGTGAAAGAAGGACACGTACCTCTTCGATAAGTGGGCCTAAAGTCTCTCGCAGTTGCACCAACATGAAGTAGTGCATAATCTTTGTAGTGGTGACTGAGCTGATAATCAAAGGGGGAAATTTCTGCTCGAGTTCGAGCAGGTAATCATCGAGAGCATTGTTATAGTGACTTAGCTCCTCGAGGACTTCTGAGAGATAGTCACTTACCTCAGCGATTCTTCTTCGATTGATTCCCCAAGAGATCGCAGTTCCCGCGGCGATTACAAGGGTGGCGGTCGCGAGGATGATTGATATTTCTGAGGCAGAGACCCCATCGTCGAGTTTAATGCCGATGGCGGGGAGCAGAATACCAACGAGAAATAGAGCGCCGGTTAAATTTAATATGAGGCCAGTCGGGG
>Ga0114973_10002729_pt1 | contig 12669 bp, 8 predicted proteins | sample M_140807_MF_Meta_FD_87025 | JGI IMG/M metagenome (GOLD analysis project Ga0114973, IMG submission 87025) | Freshwater microbial communities from Lake Montjoie, Canada to study carbon cycling - M_140807_MF_MetaG | ecosystem: Environmental > Aquatic > Freshwater > Lake | place: Lake Montjoie... | reverse complement strand
GTGCTGCCATAGACACAGAACAAAGCAATGTCAGGTTTGTAACGCTGAGCCTCTGCAGTGCTCCTTTCTCATGATGAGTAAAGATGTATGCCCAAAGTGCAGGTATCACCAGTACGCCGATCATGCGAAAGTTCATGAAAGGCATTACGGCGAGATGGGTGCCGCCAAGTCCATAGCGCATCTCTCTGGCTGGGCCGGCCAAAGCGTCACTGGGTCTTTGGAATCCAACTGCATCTGCAACAAATCCCGGGGGTAGAGATAAAAAGAGATTCAAATAATCCTCCCCGAACTTGAGCGGCAACAGCTTATAAACATGATCCCCGGCAACAGACAGCGGAGTTAGCAAAACCGCGCTCCAAGTGCCATGCAGCAGATTGGAAATATTAAAGACCTCAGATCCGTACAAATCATTAATCAAACCAACCAACGTACCTATGTCCAGAGTCACTACCAATGAATGACGTGTTCCCCCCACAACCATGGAGATGACAAACAATACAAAGCCACCAACCAAGATCTTCTTCCATGGGATTTGCATCTGCTGCTTCTGCGTCAGTGGTCCCGCCCAATAGTAGTAAACAAGGAGTGCGCCAAATACAAACGAGATTGACTCACGATCGCCACGCAGTAGTTGTAGAAACACCAAAACAAAAGCAATCGCTATAAAAACGACTATCCTCTTAAAGGCCTTTCTTGCAGGATTTTGATCCAAGATGGCATCACACAGTGCGAATGCTAAGAGCACATAGGAGATCATCCAGGCTGAACTAAAATTAGCACCGTCAAGCGCCGATTTAGACTCTGCATAGTTAGCCGTAAACAGGGTGCTCTCAGGGGCCGACAACCAGGAAAGTGCGACACCGCCGATGACCCAAACCATCCAAATTGGAATCGAAAGCGTTCTAACCAATCTCCGATTCATGCCAGTATCTCGAACGATGGCTTTGTTATTTAGAGACACTCCAAGGGCAAAGCCAATCCCACCCACCGCGCCAATCATGGCGGTGAGCTGTATGATCGCCTCTTCAAGCATATATGGGTTAACAGCCAGACCCCACAATACAAGAGGATTCTCATTTGCAAAGTCAAACCACAAGTAGGGAACAACGTGAATGAATGGCAGCGCATATACCAACCAAAAGAGCAGCATCAGCACACCAACACGATCATGCTGGTATCCAGACCAAAGAAATAATGTTATACCTGATAATATAGTTACAGACATCCAGACTGGGAGAAATACATCAGCGTGAAATAGAAAAACGGAAAATATCCCGATGCTCATAAAAAGAAATGGGGAAACAGCTTTCACGGCGTTGTTTTCTCTTCACCGCTACGCAATGCAAGCTAGAATTTTGGCACTCAGCATCATTCCATCTTTAATGGACTCTAAGTTTTGCATCATGAAATCAGGCGTTTTTGCTGCTTCAATATAAGAAAGTCTGCCAGTCTTGCTGAAAAGGCCGCAAGAGTAAATGTTGGATTTGAATTTCCATAATTCGGAAAAATGGATAAATCACAGACAAATAAATTACTCGTCCCGAATACCTGCAAATTCAAGTCAATTACACCGTTCATTTCATTTGACCCTATGCGCATTGTGCCCGCATGGTGAGATCCGCTAGATAGTTCTTGTATCGAGGTATTACTCGGTAAAAATAAAAAATTTTTAGAATTAGCGAATACACTTTTAAAATGATTCGCCATGCTGTTTACGGCTATGAATTCCTCTTTATCAACGATCCAATTAATTTGCGGAATTATTCGACCATTTGCATCCTTAATGTTTGAAAGTGTTACGCAAGAATCTCTTCTCTCAGGTTGCTCTAGGTAGCAGAAAACCAATGCTTGCTTAACGTAGGCACCGAAGCCGAATTTCTCGTTTAGCAGTATGAAGGTTGAAGCTACTATATTTGAAATCCCATGACGCCTGATAGCCAAAAAAATGTTTTTTAGCGAATTTCTTTGAAATATAATATTTTTCAAGGCATCTTTGAATTCCAAATAGTTCCCAAAAAATAAAGGCTTAATCGCTACGCAATGATTGGCTCCAATCTTTGGTGAGCTTTCATTATTAGAGAGCCTATATCCGACTCTATATTTAATTTTTCCAGACAAGAATATATCAGTTAATCCAAGTCTAAAATTTCTATTTTTTGAAATAATTTCGCCAAGGACGGTCCATGGGTGATCCGTCAAATATTTTCCTATATTTAAATTTTCAAGAAATATTGCTTTTTCATGCATGCTCTGGAGAACGATTCGAGGTGTTTCGAAGGCACCAGCAGATAAAATAAAATAATCGGCCGTTACTACTTGCTTATCACCCTTAATATCAATTAATATACTACTAATTGTATCTTTTGAACCCTTTACGGAATCTATCCTTATTGCTACAGCATTTTCAATAAATTCAATGGGCAAGCCTTGGTCTCTAGCTTTTAGTAAGTGTTGGCGAAGCCTTAGAGGTTTTTTCTGCAAGAAAAAATCCTTGCTAACAAATCTTCCGGACTCTTCCAGCGCACCAAGCAGCCCTTGTTTTGACAACCTTTGTTTGAGCTTCTGTGCCCGTGTATATGGAAGCTTACCAAAATATTTTTCCAGTTTAGTGTAATAAATTTTTATTTCTTCAGATAGAGGTTTATTTAATATTGAATCCAGTAGACTCCAATCTTGATCATCTAATTTTGTCAATACACCATGCCATAGTTGGCTACCACCACCAAAGCCAAATCCTCTTGTAACCTCCTGGCCAAACGGATAGCCTGTATTTATCGTAGAAAGTAATTTTGAAATATTATCCGAATCTTCAGAAGCATCGGTAATTTTATCAAGATCAACAAGTATGACTCTAAATAGTCCTGATCTAGCCAACTCGATGGCCGAAATAGCACCGCCTGGTCCTGAACCAACTATGCAAATAGAAGGTTTATTATCTAACATTGCTAATATTCAGAATATCGAAGTTAATTTTGTCCAATAAAATCTCTCTTGCGGATGCCATATGTTCTATCTCATCCGGCACAAATATTCCGTCATTGAATTTAAGATACTCAGGGCTGTATGAGATTTGATCAGGAACTACTAAAAGTTTAGATTTATTTAGCAATCCAACAATTATATACAGTAATAATCCAACAGGTGATTTCTTAAGCATCCAAATTAAATTTCTAAAGAAATTATCTGAGAACCAGTAAGCGGCTTTATATTGTTTTATCTCAATGTGCGTGAGGTTATGTTTTTGGCGAAATTTATTTATCAACTGACTTGCTGATTTTATATCGTCAAAGACAAATACTCTCCTGGTTAGACTCGAAGGCCTGTTCAATAAATAATTTATTGAAGACATCCAAAACCACGAAGAGAAGTTAGGTAGATCAAGTAGTGCTATTTTGCTTGCCCCAGAATTCGGCATATGAATATCTTTATGCAAGGCAATTTTCTCAAACCTAAGTTCAGTTTTCGTGCCTCGTCCAACTACTACTGGAAGATATACTTCCGAGATCGAAATATCGGAATCGAATATTTTCAGTATTCTGGATTGAATTCTCTTTGTCAGCCGATAAATATCGTATTTGAATAATCCTGGAATTGGCTGTAGATCTTTGAAACAATTTGCGTCTAATGCGGCTTGTGTGTTGAAGAAAATAAATAACCCTTTCCACTTTGCGAACGATAAGTATCTTAATATTTTGTATAGTGTGATTAGGTTTACAAATAAGTTTCTATGATGAAATCCCAAATAAACAACTAGATCTGCTTGCTTGATGGCATTGAACATTTCGGAATTTGAGACAGTCAATTTTATCTCCCGGATACTATATGTCTTGAGGGCGAGATTGACTGGCAGGCAATTAGAAAGTGCGGCGGATATGGCGCCGTGTCCGACAAAAACAACACTTTGATTTGAAGCTATTCTTTTTACATTTTCCATTGCGATAAAGTCATAGTTAGTTATCCTTCGATATGTTGTTCGATGGTCATTTTCGTGATGTCAAAGAAGGAACACTGGCCGACGTAGGCAGATGCTGGGCAAGCCATGACATCCATAAAAAAGTAATTACGGAAAACGCAACAAGTGAAGCCACGACCCCTTGCAACCCAAACTGTGAGGCACCGTAGATATTTAAAGATACGCCAATAATTGCCGCTACGATTTTGGCGGTAACCATCGTATTTTGCTTCATTTCTGACTGCAACTTCAACAGAAGTATCTGACTTGCGGAAAAAAGTCCGCCTGCCAGAACCGCCCACGGGAGCAAGTAGGAAACCGCGTGATAATTTGAGGCAACCAGCAGTTGAAATATCCGCTCGTGCTCCGAGAACGTAAATACAAAGGCCAAACCTGTCATTAGAAGTGTTGCAAACGTGATGCGCCAGGCAAGACGGTGAACAGATGTATTTTGGGTGTGATCTGCCGCACTACCTGAAAGCTGGTAGAGAATTGGCGTCAGAAAACCCATCGCCATACCTGTTACCAAACCAATGGGGGCATATCCCAACTGAAATAGCAACGCATACAAGCCGACCTCCTGGGTGGTTGCAAAGGTCTGCAATGCCCAACGGTCTGAACCTTGCTGGACCCATGCAAAGACACTCCAGGTTGCGAACGGCCATGAATACAGCCAGATCTGCTGCCCCCAGTTTTCGTGTGTACGTGTCGCGGTGACCTGGTGGTGAGCCAATCGACGCAGAAAATAAAGTTGCGAGCAAGTCACCAGCAAAGAGGACAGGGCATATCCCAGCACCACCGCCGTGCTGGAACTCCCTAGCCAGATCATCACGCCTATGGCCAAAAAAATCTTCAGCCAGGCATCGACTCCAACATGAAAGGCGACGACGGCCCGCTGTCGCGCGGCATTCTGAATGCCGCTAAGCGATACGTTGTAACCACTCAACACCGAGAATACCAAGGCCGCAGCGACCAACCCCATCCATTTGGTATGGCCGAGCCAAAGCAGGCCCGTCATCAGCACCAGTGCAATGGCCACCACCACAGCGGTGGCATAGCCCATCAGCCGGTTCGAGGCGTGCAGGTAGCCTGGCAGATCGTACTTTTCGATAGCGATCGAGTAAAAGCGGACTATTCCGACCGAAATGCTCCCCATCACTACCTGATTGAAAAAAGCGGCAACGGAAAGGCCCAGCGCGAGTTGTCCATACTGTACGGGTTCAAGGTATTCGGTGAGCACCCGCATCAGCACCAGTGCGCCCAGGATGGCGGCGATTTGACCCGCAACGATCCAACTGGCTTCTTTGGTTAGACGATGAAAGCGGGCACTTGGCAAGGGGAAGCTCATAAATGTGAGCCCAATGGCTCCGCCATACGATGCGAAATCGCGCTTGATGTAGTCGGGCGCCCCACGCAAAAGTAGGTCCACCCTTGAGCCTGAAGCGTATGTGGCTGATACAAGTTTCGCCCGTCCACAATGACTTTGCTACGCATGCGCGTCGCCATTTCAGCAAAGTCTGGCACGCGAAACTGCTGCCACTCGGTGCAGATCACCAGTGCGTCTGCACCCTGCAACGCGGCATATTTATCGCCACACAGGTTCAGGCCAGCGTGCTTGCCATAAATACGCTCTGCCTCCTCCATAGCTACGGGGTCATAGGCCTGAACGATGGCCCCAGATTGCCACAGTGCCTCCATCAGGGTGCGGCTCGGTGCCTCGCGCATGTCGTTGGTATTGGGTTTGAAGGCCAGTCCCCAAACAGCAATAGTTTTGCCTCGCAGTTGAGCCTCGCCGCCAAAGTGCAACGATAGCTTGGAAAAAAGTGTGGCCTTCTGGACGTCGTTGACCGCCTCCACTGCCTTTAGCAACTGGGCGTTGTAGCCAAGCTGCTGTGCGGTCTGGGCTAGCGCCTTGACGTCCTTTGGGAAGCAACTGCCGCCGTAGCCACAGCCGGGGTAGATGAAGTGATATCCAATACGTGGGTCTGCGCCTATGCCTTTGCGCACCTCTTCGATATCCGCCCCCAGTCGCTCGGCCAGGTTGGCCATTTCGTTCATGAAGCTGATTTTGGTGGCCAACATGGCGTTGGCGGCGTATTTGGTCAGCTCTGCGCTTCGCACGTCCATGAAGATAGTGCGCTCATGATTGCGATTAAAGGGCTCGTACAGTTTGTGCATCAGGGTCTGAGCGCGCCCACTTTCGGTGCCGACAATGATGCGGTCAGGCTTCAAAAAATCGTTGACGGCGGCGCCTTCTTTCAGGAATTCAGGGTTGGAGACAACATCGAACGCAATCTTCACGCCGCGCCCAGCCAGCACCTGCGCCACCAGTGCCTGCGCCTTGTCGGCGGTGCCAACAGGCACTGTGGACTTGTTGACGATGACCTTGTAGTCCTGCATATGGCGCGCGATACTCTCGGCAACCGCAAGCACATATTGCAGGTCCGCCGCGCCATCTTCATCCGACGGGGTACCAACGGCAATGAACTGCAATTGTCCATGCTGCACGGCAAGAGCGGCATCAGTGGTGAAGTGCAGACGCCCTTCCATAACGTTGCGCTCCACCAGCGCTTCAAGGCCCGGCTCCCAGATGGGGAGGATGCCGGTCTTGAGCTTTTCAATTTTGACGGGATCCACATCCATGCACACCACCTGGTGCCCCACTTCAGCCAGGCAGACGCCGCTGACCAAACCAACATAGCCGGCACCAAAAATAGAAAGATTCATAACGGTCGAATCAAAAAATGCCGTACTCACCACGAAGGCGGTGAACCAAGGGCTCCGGTAGCTATGAATCCGCGGGACAAGCCCGAGGATGACGAAGGGGTCGCGGGAATGATGAAATGTGAATTTTTAGAGGTGCCCATAACGGTCGATTTAAATCTTGTAGTAGCTACGATACCAGTCCACAAACCGCTGGATACCGTCCTTGACCATCGTGGCGGGTTGGTAGTGAAATTGCTCGACCAGGTCGTCGACGTTGGCGAAGGTGTCGGGCACATCACCGGCTTGCAGGGGAAGCATTTCTATAGCGGCTTTTTTGTCCAAGGCGTTTTCTATCTCGGCAATGTAGTTCATCAGTTCCACCGGTTGGTTGTTGCCTATGTTGTAAACCCGCCAGGGGGCTAGGCTGGTGCCGGGGTCGGGAAAGTTGCTGTCCCACTGCGGGTTGCCGCGTGCGGGGCGGTCTAGTGTGCGGATGACACCTTCGACAATGTCGTCCACATAGGTAAAGTCGCGCCGGTGCTTGCCGTAGTTAAAAACCTGGATGGGCTCGCCCGCAAGAATAGCTTTGGTGAACTTGAACAGCGCCATGTCGGGCCGGCCCCAAGGTCCATAGACAGTGAAGAAGCGCAATCCGGTGGTGGGTAGGCCGTAGAGGTGGCTGTAGGTGTGCGCCATGAGCTCGTTGGCTTTCTTGCTGGCGGCATACAGGCTCAAGGGGTGGTCCACATTCTGATGGACTGAGAACGGCATGGCAGTGTTGGCGCCATAGACGCTGGAGCTGCTGGCATACACCAGGTGGTCAACGCCGTGGTAGCGGCAGCCTTCCAGAATGTGCGCAAAGCCGACGATGTTACTGTCGATGTAGGCCAACGGGTTGTCTATGGAGTAGCGCACCCCGGCCTGGGCGGCAAGGTTGACCACGCGCTGGGGTTTGTGCGTGGCAAAGGCGGCTTCGATGGCTTGGCGGTCGGCCAGATCGATGCGTAGGTGACTGTAGCTGGGGTGACTGGCATACCGGGCCAAGCGGGCTTCTTTGATGGCGGGGTCGTAATAGCTGTTGTGGTTGTCAATTCCAATAACCGTGTCGCCGCGTTCGAGCAAACGCAGGGTGAGGGCAGAGCCGATGAAGCCAGCGGAGCCGGTGACGAGGATTTTCATAAGTTCAAGATTCAAGCTTCAAGGGGCAAGGGGAAAACTCACAGGCGCCACAGGCATGCCCCTGTGGCTGTAATGGCTTCGGGCACATAGGCGGATTTGATGTCGATGAACATGCCACCGGGCTTCAGCAGGGCCAACAGATTGCCGACGGGCTGCTCGGTGTATTCCACATGCGGCACGGCGGCGACGATGGCGTCGGCGTTCTGGGGCAGTTGGCCCCACTCGCTGAGCGTGATGCCGTATTCATGCAGCGCTTGCTCGGGCTCGGCTAGGGGATCGTGCACATGCACTTCACAGCCGAAGTCTTGCAGCTCCTTCACTAGGTCGGCCACCTTGCTGTTGCGCAGGTCGGAGCAGTTTTCTTTAAAAGTCAGGCCCAGCATGATGACTTTGGCACCCTTAATATTCGTGCCGTTACCGATCATCTGCTTGATAGTTTGCTGCGCTACGTAGGCGGCCATGCCATCGTTGATGCGACGGCCAGCAAGAATGACTTGCGGGTGGTAGCCCAGCATCTCGGCCTTGTGCGTAAGGTAATACGGGTCCACGCCAATGCAGTGGCCGCCTACCAGCCCCGGGCGGAAGGGTAAAAAGTTCCACTTGGTGCCGGCCGCCTTGAGCACTTCCAGTGTGTCGATACCTACACACTCGAAGATGATAGCCAACTCGTTCATCAGAGCGATATTGAGGTCGCGCTGCGTGTTTTCGATGACCTTGGCGGCTTCAGCCACCTTGATGCTGCTGGCCTTATAAACCCCTGCGGTGATGATGCTGCCGTAAACCTCGGCTACCTTGTCAAGGGTGTCTGGGGTGTCACCTGACACCACCTTGATAATTTTGGTGACGGTGCGTTCCTTGTCGCCGGGGTTGATGCGCTCGGGGCTGTAACCCACCCAGAAGTCCTGCTTCCACTTAAGTCCGGAGTGCTTTTCGAGAATAGGGATGCACACCTCTTCGGTCGCGCCGGGGTAAACGGTGGACTCATACACCACGATGGCGCCGCGCTTCAGATGCTTGCCCACGGCTTCACTGCTCTTGACCAAGGGGGTGAAGTCGGGCTGATGCGCCACACCAACCGGAGTGGGCACAGCGATGACGATGAAGTCGGCATCTTTCAGCACCGCGGGGTCGGTGTGGCACTGGAGGTGGCTAGCGGCCTGTAGGTCTTGCGTGCTGACTTCACCAGTGGGGTCGATGTGGCAACGATAAGAGGCCACTTTGTCAGCGGAGAGGTCCAAGCCGAGGGTAGGCATTTTTTTGCCGAACTCTACGGCGAGGGGAAGGCCCACGTAACCTAATCCTACAACTGCGATGGAGACGGACTTCATAGTTATTCCACGCTAACATTTATTTTATATCCATTTGCCTTTAGCAGCGCATGCTGCTTTGCCTGGGCTAAGTCGTGGGCGACCATTTCTTGGCACATCTCTTGGACTGTGATTTCGGGCATCCAGCCGAGCTTTTGTTTGGCTTTGCTGGGATCGCCCAACAGGGTTTCGACTTCGGTGGGGCGGAAGTAGCGGGGGTCGATTTTGACGATAGGTATGGATTGCCGCGCTTCGCTCATAAAGACGGAGGGGGGATTAAGCCAATATCCCACCTCGTTGACGCCCTCGCCTTCCCAGCGCAGTTGAATGCCTATGGCTTCTGCGGTCCAGATAATGAATTGGCGCACGCTGTATTGCACGCCGGTAGCAATGACAAAGTCTTCGGGCTGGTCTTGTTGCAGCATCATCCACTGCATACGTACGTAATCTTTGGCGTGGCCCCAGTCGCGCAGGGCGTCTATGTTGCCCATGTACAAGCAGTCTTCTAGGCCTAGGCTGATGTTGGCTAAGCCGCGCGTGATTTTGCGGGTAACGAAGGTTTCGCCGCGGCGCGGGCTTTCGTGGTTGAACAAAATGCCATTGCAGGCGTACATGCCGTAGGCTTCGCGGTAGTTGACCGTGATCCAGTAGGCGTAGAGCTTGGCCACGGCGTAGGGGCTGCGCGGGTAAAAGGGCGTGGTTTCTTTTTGTGGGGTTTCTTGCACCAGGCCATAAAGCTCGCTGGTAGAGGCTTGGTAAAAGCGTGTTTTCTTCTCTAGGCCTAGGATGCGAATGGCTTCCAAAATGCGCAGCGTGCCCATGCCGTCTACGTCGGCCGTGTATTCGGGACTCTCAAAACTGACTGCTACGTGGGACTGGGCGCCTAGGTTGTAAATTTCGTCCGGCTGTGTTTCTTGAATGATGCGGGTCAGGTTGCTGCTGTCGCTTAGGTCGCCGTAGTGCAGCTTGAAGCGGGCGTTGTCTACGTGCGGGTCTTGGTAGATGTGGTCAACGCGCTGAGTGTTGAACGAACTGGCCCGGCGTTTGATGCCGTGTACTGTGTATCCTTTTTCTAAAAGGAATTCAGCTAGGTAGGAGCCGTCTTGGCCGGTGACGCCGGTGATTAGGGCGACTTTTGGGTTTGTAGTCATGTTGTTAATTGGACTTGGAAATCTTGGTATGCGGCAGCTAAGCCTACCTCTAGGCCTACTTGAGCTTGCCATCCGAGTGCATTTAACCGACTGCTGTCCATCAGTTTACGGGGGGCGCCGTCTGGTTTGTTGGTGTCAAAGTCGATCGTGCCCTGATACCCGACGATCTTGCCCACGGCCACGGCCAACTCTTTGATGGTCAAGTCTTCACCAGTGCCCACGTTGATGTGGCTTTGCATTGGTTGCACGTGGGCATCTAATTTGGATTTGGGTAGGTTCATAACAAACACGCTTGCGGCGGCCATGTCGTCTACGTACAAAAACTCACGCCGTGGATTGCCGCTACCCCAGATCATGACTGCTGGGTTCTTAGTCACTTTGGCCTCATGAAAGCGACGGATCAAAGCTGGGATAACGTGACTGTTTTCTGGATGATAGTTATCACCGGGGCCGAAAAGGTTAGTGGGCATAACGCTTCTGTAGTCAACCCCATGGCTAGCACCGTACTGTCTGTTGTAGCTCTCACAGAGTTTAATGCCAGCAATCTTGGCAATGGCGTAGGGCTCGTTAGTTGGTTCAAGAGTTCCAGTCAGCAACGCGCTCTCGATCATAGGTTGCGTGGCCATTTTCGGGTAGATGCAACTGGAACCGAGAAATAACAACTTGCGAACGCCATTACGAAACGCCGTATCCACCACGTTGGCTTCCATCATTAAGTTTTGGTATATGAATTCGGCAGGGTAGGTGTTGTTGGCATGAATGCCTCCCACCTTGGCGGCGGCCAAGTAAACTTGGTCGGGCTTTTCTGTAAAAAAGAAAGCGCGTACGGCGGCTTGATCAGTCAAGTCCAACTCTGCATGATTACGTGTAACTATGTTGCTGTAACCTTGGATCTGCAATATGCGGACAATCGCTGAGCCCACCATACCCCTGTGGCCCGCCACGTAAATCTTGGGTTGGTCCACTTAACTCTTTCTCCCGTAGTGGTCTTCAAAGCGCACGATATCGTCATCTCCCAAGTAAGAACCTGACTGCACTTCAATAATCTCAAGCGGAGTACTACCTGGGTTGGCCAGCCGGTGCACCTCACCCAGCGGAATGTAAGTAGACTGGTTCTCGTTTAGAAGAAACTTCTTATCACCATTGGTGATTTCAGCTGTACCCGTCACTACCACCCAATGCTCTGCTCGGTGGTGATGCATTTGTAAACTTAAAGAAGCGCCAGGCTTCACCAGAATGCGCTTGACTTTAAAGCTTTTGCCCTCGTCAATACTGTCGTACCAGCCCCATGGGCGATGCACCTTGCGGTGCAGAGTTTGCTCTTCTCGGGCCTGATCATTTAGGGCTTTAACGATGTGCTTAACGTCCTGGCTCCGGCTTCGGTTTGCAACAAGCACAGCATCTGATGTTTCAATAACAATCAAATCATCAACACCAACTAGGCTTACTAGGCGACTAGTGGCGTGCACCAAAGTATTGCGACTATCGGTGCTGAGGACATCACCCACATGGGCGTTACCTGCAACATCTTTTGCAAGGACGCTCCAAACTGCATCCCAAGCACCCAAATCACTCCAACCTGCATTGAGTGGCACCATTTTGATAGGAAGCCCCGCAGCAGGTGCATGCTCCATTACAGCGCAGTCAATCGATTCTGAAGGGATAGCTTTAAAGGCTTCTTCAGCTGGTCTGACAAAGTGCCCGTCTTCACGGCGGCGGTCCCAAGCACTGCGAGTGGCTTGTAATATATCTGGGCGAAACTGCTCCAAGGCTTTTAGCCATACTGAAGCCTTCAACACAAACATTCCAGCATTCCAGAAGTAGCCGCCAGCGTCTAGGTAAGACTGTGCGGTGGCAGAGTCAGGTTTTTCTACGAAGCGTTTGACGTCGTGTGCGGCTGAACCAACTCCAAACTCGGCCTGAATATAGCCATAGCCGGTTTCAGCACGGTCAGGGGTAATGCCTAAAATAACAATATTGCCCGTAGTCGCTTGTTGAATGGCCACTTGGACGGCGTTGGTAAAAGCAGAGGTATCAGCAACGGTTTGGTCCGCCGGGGTAACAACCATTACTGGGTCCTGACCCGACGCTCGAGCGGCTAAGGCCGCCAGAGTAAGTGCAGGGGCTGAATTACGGCCAACTGGTTCAAGTAGCGCATGGCCGAGAACAATACCTGCTTCACGCAACTGCTCAGCGGCAAGAAAGCGATGCTCTTCACCTGTCACAAGTAGGGGCGGGTAAACCGCAATGTCATCACTTCCTAATTGCGACAAGCGCGAGGCAGCTAGTTGAAACAGGCTGTCTTTGCCGGTGAGGCATAGGAACTGCTTTGGAAAACCTGTTCGGGATAGCGGCCACAACCTGGTTCCCGATC
>Ga0114973_10002724_pt1 | contig 12672 bp, 1 predicted proteins | sample M_140807_MF_Meta_FD_87025 | JGI IMG/M metagenome (GOLD analysis project Ga0114973, IMG submission 87025) | Freshwater microbial communities from Lake Montjoie, Canada to study carbon cycling - M_140807_MF_MetaG | ecosystem: Environmental > Aquatic > Freshwater > Lake | place: Lake Montjoie... | reverse complement strand
TTTTTCTATATCAAATATACCTTTTCCATTAGATCTGCGACTTTCCCAACCACTTATAGAACCTTTACCGCGATCATCAAAATATTGTTGCTTTTGAGCTTCTCTATCCATTTTTTCACCAAATCTTTGAAGTTTGTTAGTTGCCCATCTATTTCTAGCACCCTCTAAAAAACTTTTACCCTGAGATCCTCTAGGATCAAATTGGCTAGTCATTCTTGTAAATTCTGTTTCATCATAAGGAGAAGCTGGTTTTGTACCTCTTGGATATGGATCAAAATTACGTGTACGGAATGGATCAAACTTTTTAGGATCATTAGGATCACCATTAACTATATTACCTTTAGCATCATATTGAACAATATCTTTCCCAGGTTGATTAGCTCTAATTTTCATCTTAACACCATTACGACCTGGTATAACATCAAAGCGATTGATATTGTTATCTTTAATCCATGTGTTATAAGCACCGTCAGGTCCCACAGCAGGAGCACCTGGTATAGTAGTTCCAGTAGTACCAGCAGTACCTTGCCCTTGACCTTGTCCTTTTAACGCCATGTCAGCCATTGTTTGAGTAAACAATGCATTGATATTACGGTTTGTTCTAAAACCAAACAATGGTGCTTTAGTGTATCCTTGAGCCATTAACTCCAGCATCTTCTGCATTGCAGGATTAAACTGATAACCACCAGCTCCACCTGTAGTAGTGGTGGTTTTATCATCAGGTTTCTTTTTGTCATCTATAGGACCTTGAAATTTAGTAGGTGCTGTACCATAATAATCAGGACTATTCCAATTTAGCACAGGTTTAACCTTATCCTTACCTAGATAACCTTTAACTGCAGCATCTTGATCTGCTAAAATTTGATCTAACTCACTTTGAGGTGCACCTCGTAAATTTGCATTCTCATATTTTAATTCCCACTCTTTAATAACATTGTCTAGATCAGCTTCTTTGTAATTTACACCAGGAATACCTGAGTGTGTAACATTTATGTTACTATAATTTAATTTACTTGGATCCGCCCATGACATAGGATTCGTGGGATCATTTTTAAAATCATAAGCAAATTGTTTAGCTTCATTTACAAAAGCCATAAGCTTATCTCGTGACGCTCCACTACTAATAAGATTTCCTAACTCTGTATTATACCATGATTCAAAGTCAGCTTCATTTGTTGGAGTTGGTTTACCTGTTATGGCTTTGGGTAAATTATAACGTTTAATACCTCCGCGTTTCATAGTTTTTTTCTGTAGTAATGTTGGCTCTGGTAAACCAAACTCTTTTAACTTAGATAAATACATATTATGATTTTCCTCCATATGAGGACCTTTGCTAAGACCTTCATTCATAAGACGAGTAATACCTTGAATGTGATCTGGATTATTCCAATCTACATTTAAACAATCTATACATAAGTTAAGTGAACCATCCTCATTAGTCATGTCAGGATCACCTGCCCATGACTCAGGATTTTCTGTAAAAAACTTATACTGTTCCATAGCTTGATCATAAAATGATGGTTGTTGAACAGTGCCATTATCTTGGTAATTCATCATACCACCATATTGTGCTTTTGGTTGTGGGATAAATTTTTGTATTGCATCTAACTGAGCTTGTGCATCAGCTTGTTTTCCTTTAAAGTAAGCAGTAGGTTGTGAGAATAAATCCTTACCAGAATTATAAAGACCCTCTACTAAAGAAGCATTAACTTGTTTAGCTTCACTAGGATCATAAAGATTTTGGTAATAAGGATTAAGCGGGTTCTGGTCATTAAAACCAAACTCCTCAAAATCACCTCCGCCACCACCCATACCCAATTGAGCCATTGGCATTTGCTGCTGCATACCCGGAGCCATTTGTTGCTCCATACCCTGTGGCATAGGTTGTCCCATTCCTTGTGGCATTTGTTGTTGAGCTTGCTCTTCACCACCTTCTAGTTGTTCAGCAACCATTTGTACAAGTTGCATTGCTTGATCTTCAGGCAATCCCATCTCTACAAGCTTTTGCATAATCTCATCTGGACTAGCACCTTGCTGTAAAGCTTGTGCTACCATTTGTATAAGTTGTTCTTCTTGACCACCACCTTGTTGAGGCGCACCTTGTGGCGGACCTTGTTGTGGTGCTTGCATACCCATTTGTGCCATACCCATTTCTTCTTGTTCAGATAATTGTCCTTTACGTTTTCTTCCTAATGAGTTTTGTACTACTGTGTTAGCAGACATATCTCTAAGATAGTTTAAGAAATTATTAGACTTATTATAAAGCTCTTGGTTTTCAGTACCAGATGTAAGTTTTTCTGGAGTAAAGAAACCACCGTTTTTAGCCATAGGTAAACCATAGTGTTGGCTATCTCTTAATAGGGCTTCTTGGATTGGGGAACCTGCACCCATTTCATATTTAGGAAGACTTGATCCAGCACCCATTTGATTGGTTGCTCCACCTCCTTGAAAGGCCATGTACATCTGACCACCATTTTTTGCTGTTGCCATAGGATTTGTGTATGCGCTATTTTGATAACCGGGTTCAAATACCGGTACTTTTTCATTAGGGAAATCTGTAAACTGTCCTGTAGAATCAAGCCAAGGGCGAGATCCATATTTTTTCATTGAGCTTGTTGCATAAAGATTAAAGGGATCATTAACATAATCTCTTTGAGCCTTTTTCATTTGACGCTGACTCTGATTATTAAGAAGCATAGTTGCTCCTGAAACTGCACCACGCACAGTATCAGCAAGATAAGGATGCTTATCAATAAACCCACTCATTCCTCCATTGGGGTCCTTGAGTTTTATATTAAAATTATCAAATACATTTCTAAGATTTATAGGTCCAGCCTGGCTAAGCTTTGCATTGGGATCTTTAAATCTTATATATGGGCTTCCGTCTATCATATCGCTAATATAGTCATTATAATATATAAGATACTCATTTCTCTAGTAATTTCCTAGCTACTAGGATTTTAACTTTTTAGGTTTAGGTTTTTACAAATACATACTTACCGTTAGCATCAGTTAAAACTTGGAAGCCTGGTTTGTTCTTTTTAACGCCACCTTCTTTTTTCATTATACCATAAACAGTTCCGGGTGAAGCATAGAAACCAAAGGCATCTCCTTTTTTAATAGCATTTTCCCATAAAGGTTTAGAGAATTCTGATTGAACATTCATACCAGATTTTACTCTACCTAAGTCTAATTTTTTAAGATATTCATTAAGACTCTTGTATGTTCCGGTTCCTCTTACAGCATTTCCAAATATAGGTGATGCACCAGCCATTTGTAAACCTGGAATTTCATCTACCATATATGACTCATCTGCAATATCTTGAATTTCACCTCTAAACTTTCCAGGTTTTATATAGGTGCGCATTGTAGATGTTCTGCCATCCGCAGTTCTAAATGAAAGTAAACCATCTTCAGAAATACCTGTTACCCAGTATTCTTTACCAGAAGTATTATTCTCAGCAATAATGCGATTAAGAAGTTCAAGATTACCATTAAATTCTTCAACCCAATCTTTTGTTTCTACTTTGGTAATTTGTTTAGGTCCGGTGTATTTTTCAGGAAACTTAATCCTACCATCTGGTGTTATAAGTATATCTCTAAATTCTGAATCACTTAGCTTTTCTAATTTATCTATTTCACTTTTATCTTTAAGAAGCGCTTTAGTTTCAGTTTTACCAAGAAGAGATTTGTTCATAGGACCTCCTGGGTCAGAAGCTTTATAGTTTCTAAAGTTACTACGCACTTGACTAATAGGAACATCATCTCCCGCTACTCTTCTTATTGTCCTAACTCTATCATTTATACTTCCAAATAATCTGTTTAATACAGAAGGTCTAGATGTAGTAGTAACTATATCATTAACATTAAAAGGAATTGAAATTTCAGATGGTGGTGGTGCTAAAGGTACTCTATTGTTAATCCTAGCATCTTCTAGTTGCCATCCTCTAAGCGCATCATCACTAAGAGGATATACATTAGGGTTTGGATCATTTACAAGAGCATCTCTTACTCTATGTCTTAAAAAGTCGTCCTCAGATAAACCCATAAGATAACTCCTATCAACACCGCTATTGCGTTCAGCTTCAGCTAAATATCTAAATATATCATCATGACCTGGTAAAACACCATTTCCTATACCTGCACCATAACCTCGCATATTTCGCAATGCCTGAAGTTTTGGATCAAATGCGCGGAAGTTTGGAGTAAGTGCTGAAAACTCATTTATAGATTTAGATATAGGACCATCTAAAACATTGAATAATCTAGCATCTCCTAATAAACTACTACCTCCAGGAGCTACATAGTTTAATGGATCTAATGCTGCTTGCCACAAACCATTACCTATTGCTTGAGCTTGAGGTTGGTAGTAATCTCTCATTGTACCACTATCTCCATAATAAGGTTTAGGTGTATCACCACTACCTATATCTGAAAGATTTTCATAGTCCCCTGTTAATAATCTTTGTACACCATATGCTGGTACTGCTAGCGGTGCTAACAAACCTAGTCTATCCATTTTAGTTACAGGTGCATTTTTTTCTTCTTGAGTAAGATCAAGATTACGCTGCCACTGGGTATCTTTATTACCTTCTGTTTGTAAAGCTCTTGAAAATGTAGTCCATACATTAGGGTTAAACTTATAAGACTTATTAGAACCTTGTATAATAGCTCTTTCTTGTGGATTAAAAGATTCAATCCATTCAGCTCGCGTAGCGTACTTATCTCTAGGATTTTTTTCTAATAGAGGTGCAGCTAGTTCTGTGTTAGCGTATCTTTCAGCTGCAGCATTTGTTTGAGGGTTATCAGTAACTGAACCCAAACTTCGCTGTAAAGGAGTTTCATTTTGTTCTTTAATGAACTTATCTTTTAAAGCTTTTTGCTCTAGTGTTAAATATTCAGCAGGAGCTTGTGATTCCATTTGACTTTTTGGTACAGGTGTACCATCTGGCCCAATCATATAATCAGGGTGTTCTAGTAACCAAAGCGTAGGATCTTTTTCTGCTTTTTTACTAACCTTTTCTGCAGCTTCATTTGCTAGCTGCTCTTTAGTTTTCTTAGGAGCATTCTTAGGTGGTAGACCAATAATCATTGGTTTAATCACTACATTATCTGTAGGTACTTCTTGTGCACCATTTAACCCATTAGGGTCCCAAGCTGTAGCTTGCTGTCTACGGAATTCTCTATCTAAAGCTTCTTGTTTTTCTTTACTTAGTTCACCTATAATTTGAGCTTTAGGTAAAGATTTTATTTTTACTTGTTTAATTGCGCCACCTGTTTTTTCTCTTTCAACATAACGCATTCTTTGCAAATCAGGATCATAAACTAAGTTCTGATTTTTACCACCCCACTTAGAATCATTACTTAACATAAAATCTTTATACTCCATCCAACCTGTATCTCCAGGATGAGATTCTCCTGGTATGTGAGACTTTAACCAAACACCTGTATTAGGATTAGTACTAAAGCCATGATACATACCATCATATTCATCGGGTTGCCAATGAGGATTTTTTTGTAAAGCATCATCAAAATTCTTAGGTTTGCCTAATGCATCCCACATACCATAGTGATCATATTGTCTAGGGTTACCATATTGCCATTCAGAGTCAGGTCTTCTATTCTCAGGTGCTGTTTCACTGTAGCCTAAAAAATCTTGATAGTCATTAGGCAATCCACCACCTTGAAACCTAGCACTTGACTTTCTTACTCCTGGATTTTTCTCACGTGTATAGTTAAATCTATCATTTTCCCAATCTGGCCAAACAGTGTTATAAGAATCACCTGGTTGACTACCTTCACTAGACATGTTTTCTAAGTTTAACTTAGCACGTTGTACAAAACCTTGTAATTTATTTTTGGGAGATATATTTTCAACTTCATCCTTTCTTCTTTTTGTGGTTTCATAATCAACATTATTAATGTAATCAAAATAACCATTTGAAAATGTTCTATAGCCATCACCAGTTCTTTCAGCAGTAACCTTACCGTCTTTGTCATGGTATGTAACTTCATTGACACCATTTTCATTGTTGTCAATCTTCTGTTTAGCAATGTTACCATTTTTGTAATACACTGTTTTTACTCGTGTAGTTTCTCCAGGTCTTTCATTACCCCATATGTCAGGGCCAGCTTCTGTTTCAACTATTTGATAAGGTCTTCCAAATAAGGTCTTGCCTTTTTTAACTTTATTCTTATCTTTATCTTTACGCAATCCTCTTTGAGCCTTAGCCATCTCATCAGGATTTTCTTTATCACCTGTAGATACATAAGTGTCATGTAGCTTCTTTAATAAATCACCTCTACCCTGGATTACTTTGTATAAATCAAAATTAGCAGGTTGATTATTTTCTATATCCTTATCAATGATTTGTTGTAATTCTTCATTACTATAATATTTTGTAGGATCTATATTGTGTTGAAATCGCCATTCATTTAATCTAGCTCTAACTTCTGTAGGGTTATGATAGTACTCAATATTGTTAATACCAGCAACTTTTGCGTTACCTTTAAAGGGTATTTTTACTGTATTAGCTCTAATGTCATCACTTGACTTAGGCATATTAGCCTCAATTTTTTCAGTTTCGCTATTGTAAGTATTAGTATCATTTTCTCCTAAACGCAATGGATCAACAACACCACTAGGAAATTTATATTCAGCAGGTATTATATCATATAATGCGTCATCCTCTTCATTATATACAGGCTGTGGTACATTGCTTGGTCTTATATAACTTCTTAAATAACTTCCGTTATACATGTCATCATTTTGAGGAGCATTAAAATCAAACCAGTGACTCCTTTCATGAACCATCGTACTTTTATCACTCCATGCATTTGGTGGAAAACCTATATAATTACCATTAGTTGTATATACACCACCTGAACCTGGAAAACGAAGTTTATATTCTTCTTCATTACCATATGGTTGCATGTTTATGTCCCTACTAAGATTTAATCTTTTATTTGCAATATCTGTAAACCATGGTAACTCAGCTCTTTTAGTATACCAATCTCTTTCCCAAGCTTTAACAGCATCTACACTCTTATAATAAGTTTCAGCATTTTCAGTTTCGTTAATTTGGTTTTTCATCTCCTGTTGCTGCTCAGGTGTTCTTTTATTATACCTGCTCGCATAATTTGGATCACTCATATAATTCTCTTGCCAAGAATCATAACCATTCCAATCTATATGCTCTAAAGGAAATCTTTTACCTGATGGTACTATTACTTTAGGATCTGGTAAAAATGTTTGAAAGTTATATATAGGATCGGGGTTACCGGAAAGTTGTGCATCCCTTAGCGCAGTCTTGTGAGAATCATTTGGATCAAATCCATATTCCCTATTGTATATATAACGATCATCATAAAATTTGCGCTGCTCAGGTGTTAGCTCACCAACATCTTGCGCCTTAGGTAAAGACTTTATCTTTATCATCTTTGTACCACCCATTGCAAATTTAGGTGGCCCTCCAGGTTCTCCTGGTTTAGGTGCTCCTGTAATAAATCCTTTTAAAGTTCTTCTATTTTTATTTTTAGCAGTATTGTTATCATAAAAGATTTGCTTAGTTATATAATTCTCATCACTGCTTTTAGTTTTATTAGTAAAATCAATCTTAGGTTTATCAGGATCTATACCTCCACCATATGCATATTGACCATTAGCATCAGCTATTCTTTTCTTTTGTTTTTCTTTTTGTTCTTTTTCCCATTGTTCTCGATAAGCTTTTTCCTGCTCTATTTTTTGTTGTTCTCTATTTAAATTATTCTGAGTTCTTTGCTCCCAGCCACGTTCACCTTCAATAGTTTGAGTTACATCACGTTGATCTAAATATACCTTATGAACATTAGGGTCATAATCTACAACCCAACTACCACCAGTAGGAGCATCATATTGTACCTGCTGCTCGTCATTTAAAAAGTCCCTAGTAAAAACAGAGCCTTGTAATTCTTGCATATATCCACCTTTACCATCATCTGTGTATTTCCATAGATAAGAATGTCCAGGATTTCCACTCTCTTTAATTGTATAATGTTGCTTTGGTCCTGATACTACAGGTATTTTAACTGGTTTTGGTGGTTCTTCTTCCCAACACTCACCAGATTGACATGAACCAGCTCTTTTAGCTTTAATCATTTGCCCAACTAATGCATCTGGATCAGTAAATTTTGGATCAGCTTTTATTTTAGCTAACTGTTCCGTATAGTAAGGATATAAACTACTACTAGGAATAGGAGGTGTGGTTAAATCATCTACACAATTACCTTTGCCATCTGGAACTTTTCCAGGAGGACATGGGTTAACTATTCCTCCAGCTGCCATCATAGGTATCTCATATACCGAGTTGCCAGGAAACTGGTACTCACCACCAGGCATCATCATCTTACGATTGCCTCGGTCATCTATACCCAACACTGGGTAAGGTACCCCTTTCATTGTTATACTTCCGTTTGCGTTAGGTATAATGGTATCCTGTCCAGGGTACTTCCATTGTCCGTATTTACTTACTTTAGCCTTCTTCATTATCTAGGTGATATTGTTTCTTTCATGTTATTGATCTTGTAGAACATTTTTACATTGTTCTGACCAGGTGCGTTTTCTCTAATAAGTCTTAACTTGTTTACATAGTGGCGGAATTTCTTACGCTCAAAAGGTGACTTAGCATAGTTAAGGTTATTGGGGTTTAACAAAGATATATAACCGTTTGCTTGGGTATCCCACATTTGTGTAATAAATCCTGTGTACTCCCCGCGGTCGCGCGTGATGTCCCAGAACTGATTAAAGCGATACTTGTTCTCTACCTTAGAGTATAAGATGTCTATACTTGTTGGGTTTATTATTGGGTATTGCATTGCTAGTGCTGGGTTATTTCTAGGATGTAAGTTTAGACGTAAGTCCCCGGATACTTGCTCTGAGTTATATAAAATAGCCTTGTTAAAGTTATAGTCAAGCATATGGAACTTGTCATATCCATCGGCGCTGTATACATAGGCCTCAAGAATATATTCCATACTCTTAATAGATACAACTGTTTGTGCATTAGTCACAACTTCTTCTACTTCAAATGGATAATCTATTCCGTAGAAGTTTGTAAAGCTTGATGTGCTTTCATTATGCTTCCAAATATTTCTACCCTTAGTTGTAAGGATGCTCATCTTAGACGGCATGATTAACTCAGGGTGCCAGTCATGGAATGAAATAAAAGCTTTAACCTTAGGGTCGTAACTTATTGTCCATGATGCATCTTCAAAGTATAACGGATCTCCAAGTGTTACAGGTAGTGTTGTAACTTGACCATTAATTACTTTAAAGAAAGTATCAGCTTTATCATAAACCAAACCTGTTGGAATAAGATCTCTTAATGAATAATCTTTCTTAGTAAAGTAGATTATCTGATTCTTATTATCAAATGATGTTTGACATCCAATGCCCGCAATAGGATTTCTAACTAAGTCAAAGTCAGGAAAATCTTCTAAAAGTTTATATGGTAAGTATTTTGCAAACCACCATTTCATACCAGCATTAGAAAGTTCCTCAAGTGATTCACCAATGGCAAATATTTTAGCTTGGCTTTGTGCAATATAAAATACACCAAGTGGAGTACTAACCACACTTAGTGGATCTTGTACTGATGCATATTGATAAGCAGCATCTGCATTACTAAAGCTCTGCAATGGTTGTGAAAATAAACTACCATCTCCAATGTTAATCTTAGTACCTAAATCTAATTCAAGATTTTCTACGGTACGTGTCATCACCGGAGAATCTAGTTCAGTAAAAATTGCAACACCACTTTGGTCAAATGCTTTAACCGAAATAACTTTAGACTTAAAGTCTTTATAGTTAAAACTTAAGAATGATAACCAGTAGTCTCTTACTGCCTCAAGACTTTGTGGTAATGAGTATATAAGTCTATTAGGATAATATGTAAAACAGTTCTCAGCCACATAAGGATTGTAACTTATTGGTTGAACATTACCCCAGCTGATTAAGTCATGATACGTCTTAGATATACCGAGAGAGAAATCATACTTAAAGAAGTTTCCTGCTTTAATGATCCTAGGCTCAAACATAGCCTCTAACTCTGTATATCTATATACATCGTAATATCTTTGATCGTCTTGATTACCCCAGTCACGGTAGCTTATATTAAGTTCTGTTTCTACAAAGAAATCTCTAACCCCAGATTGGAATATATAAAAGAATGCATTCTTTACACCAAATCTAAAACTAGTTAATGATTGAAATGACGCAGGTACACTACCACCAAGACTTCCAGCATTTGTATAATTTCTTCTATCAAGGTGATGATAGTTAGATGGTATATCCCACTGGTTACTACCACCGGAACCCATAGTTGTTAAACTACTAACTATGCTACCAAGAGCACCCATTGCATCATAGTCTGAAAAATTAGCCCAGTATCTTGGGTAAGAGATCATATAGTGCAAACTATAATCAAACTGGGTACCATCCGGTTGACCATAAAGCCAATCCCTAAAGTAAAAGAAAGTATTCTTCTCAGTATAGCGGCCTATATATGTATCACCACCGTAAACAATTGTACCTTGTACGGGTATACCTTTATCGGCATTTGTTAAAGTATAAAATGTAGTATTACTGCATGAATCAAAAGTACCATCAATTGGTTTAACTAAAGTTCTACATCTTGTGGGTACTTGTAGTATACTATCCAGTTGACCATAAAGATTTGGTCTATTTATTTTAAAACCTGCATAGTAAGATGTTGCAGTTGTATTAAATGGTTCTTTAACTTTATTTAAAAATGCATACTCTGTTGAAGTTAATTGTGCATCATTACTACCATCAATATTAAATTGAACACCTATTGTAGTAAGCGAGTTATCTGCTAATGATGGATCTAGTATATTGTATGCGGTATTATTATTATTTCTATCTATTTCAAACATTACAGCGCGACTTCTATACAAATTATTTACACGGTAATTTGTTTGAGTAAGATCTGACGCTGGAAAGTTTTGCAATAAATTATCTAAATAATACGATCTGCTGATTTTGCGACGGTAGTTACTAATCTTTACATTACCACTTCTATTACTTGTAAGGTCTCCATGTGATAAATATCTATAAGCATATTGTCTATACTTAGTCATGGCTTTAGCCAATTCTAAAAAGTTAGAAATACCAGTACCCCACAGACTCATAAATGATATAATACCGTAAACACCTGATACAATATCTGGTAACATCTGCTGATCCGGTACTTCTTGATCTATGTTTTCTCCAAATCCGATTTTTACTTTAGAGTTCTTATAGTTAGTATTGCCTGTCATTGCGGTATAAAAACCACTTACATCGTAGTTTTGACCAATTGACACAAGAGACCCCCAAATCTTTGTTATTTTATTTGAGTCTTCAACTCCTTCATCAACATCTGATGGAGCAGCACTACTGGTATAATATAGATCATCTTCAAATTTTGCAATACCTGGTATATCATTACCTGCTGTATCCCACCATTTATCTGGAGTACTGCCTTCAAAGTCACCACCACTATTTGCATTAAAGTTTCCAGTTAATGTAGCATTACCAGCAGGGCCAGCCCAAGTTACAGTATCTGTAAAATTACCATCACCTCCACCTATTTCTTTACCTTTGACATATTGACCAAGCCATAGTTCTTTAGGACCTTGTTGTGATCTTGTTTTACGACCTCTAGATTTAACCATAGCCTCAGCCATACCAACTATAATAGCTGTTATATATGCTAAGTCTGTTATTAGTTTATGTTTAGGATGTTCTGGTACTTCACTAAAGTTACCAGTTACATTATCTCTATAACCTCTTTCTCCATAGAGAACGAGTTCTTGCGACGCTAAATATGGTGATATCACCTGCATGTCAGGTGAGTGAAACGTAAATATATTTCTTTTAAAGCAAGTTGGCAAAGGACTGTCTTCTCCACTATCTTGAGGTCCACCCGGTACATCATTAGTTGATAAAGATGGATCAGGTATTAATGAGTTATATGGATAGTTTTGATATAGTATTTCATCACCATCTTCAGTTATATAACAACGTGTATTATTAATAATACCTTTTGCAATAACTGTTTTATTACCTTGACGGGAAGATCTTAAAATTTCATAACCAACAACACCTGGAATAACATTACCATAGTTATCTAAAGGTGGTAATATGTTTTCAAACTCAACTCCTAATACACGTATAGCAGCTGGTTGTTGTGTACCAATAGCACTTCTAATATGATTAGAGTTAATTGCATCAGGTGTTGCTAATGCGGAGCCTGCTTGATTAAACATTATTAAATCCGACGGCATTCTATGGTGCCGAATATTCTTACCACATAAATTATAATCTGCCGCTAGATTGGTATTTGGGTATGGAAAAGAAGTAGCATTGGCATTCCAAATATCTGGTTTAGTATCTGGATAAATCTCAGTAGATTGCCAATAGCCCATTCTACCTTTTGCTACAATTACACCGCCATCAGGTTGTGGTAAGTTTAAAGATGCATCTGTAACAAAGGCTGTATTATATACCTCCCATCTTTGTGTTTCATTACCTACTTTATCATAAATGCTATTTGGTGCAGCTAAGTCAAGAGCTTGTAATGCAGGTCTTCCTGGTATATGGTAGGACGAGGAGACGTCCCCGGTGTTATAAAC
>Ga0114973_10002722_pt1 | contig 12682 bp, 15 predicted proteins | sample M_140807_MF_Meta_FD_87025 | JGI IMG/M metagenome (GOLD analysis project Ga0114973, IMG submission 87025) | Freshwater microbial communities from Lake Montjoie, Canada to study carbon cycling - M_140807_MF_MetaG | ecosystem: Environmental > Aquatic > Freshwater > Lake | place: Lake Montjoie... | reverse complement strand
GATTATATGTAATAAAATAATTCATAATTTAATAAATGTAAATGAAATTCAGTATCTTAAATTTCGAGATATATTATATGATATATTTATTTACAATCTTGACATAAGTGATTGTATTTGGTATATTCTTACTTTTCTTATTGATCAACAAAAAATAAAAAAAGAACATTTATCAAATATTTTAATAAAAACATATTGTTTTTTTCAGTATTATAACAATAATTATAGACCAATATATCATGTTGAAAATTATTTTTTAAATTTAGCAAAAATAATACATAATTTTTAAGGTTTCCAAAGGGTTCTGCCAGCAAAAAAATTAATGTAATTTCTATTTGTAAATTTATACCTTCTTAGGTATGAATTCATTGGTGATACTATAGCATTATTAGTTTGAGCTGTAAGAAAAAAATTATTATAAAAGGCATATTGTGAAGGTAAAATACCACGTCTATAAGTAATAGCTTGTGTACGAATTGCCATTTTATATTATATAAATATTAAATTTATATAAAATATTTTTAATACTTAAAGTTTTTAATAACTAATTATTATGAATTATAACGAGGCATTTGAATTATTAGATATTGATTTAAATATAGTTAATTATAATGATATTTCATTAGAATACTTAAAAAAAAAATTTCATAAAATGGCTTTAAAAAATCATCCTGATAAAAATGGCAATACAACCGAATCAACTGACAAATTTCAAAAAATAAACGAAGCTTTTTGTTTCTTAAAGAGAGAAATTAAACATTTTAAACCCGAAGATTTTGATACTGACACTGAACATAATATAGACCATAATTCTTCTCTCTATTTAGACATTTTAAAAGGATTTATGAAAACATTTTTTGAAGGTAAGTACAATGAAATTTTAATAAAATTTATCAGTGATATATTAAATGCTGGAAGAAAAATTTCAATTAAGTTATTTGATGATTTTGATAAAGATACCACTTTAAGTATCTATACTTTTCTCTCTAATAATCGTTCTACACTTCATTTAAGTGAGGATATGTTAGATAATATTAGAGACATTGTCATAAAAAAATATAACAATGTTGAAATTTATAAATTAAATCCAAGTATTAATGACTTATTAAATAACAATTTATATAAATTAAATAAAAACAATCAGGTTTTTTTAGTTCCATTATGGTATAGTGAATCTTATTTTGAGAGCTCTGGTTGTGAAATAATAGTTATTTGTGAGCCTGAATTACCAGATAACATAACATTAGATGAAGACAATAATATTTATATTGATATATGTATAGAACAACATGAACTGTTAGAAAAAATATTACTTGATGGTTCAATCAAATTTAATATTGGCGAAAAAATATTTGATATTGTTCTCTCTAAATTGTATATGAAAAAAGAACAGATTTATAAAATAAAAAATATGGGTATTTCTAAAATTACAAATAATATATATGATATATCAGAAAAAAATGACATTATAGTTAAAGTTATTATCAAATAAGTATTTTAATTTAATATTATGAATAAATTAAAATATTTTTTTAGATTTTCCAGGTTTTTCACATTCGTTTACACACATTTTAAATACTGGGTCATCTGTGGTTTGTTTATCATCTAAAACTTTGTTGACTTCTCTGTCAATAATTTCATCGTATTTTTTACCTTTTATTCCTAAATATGAAAAAAAAGTTTTATATTTATTAAGTTTTGGAGATTTTTTAACTATTTTAAAAAATTTATTTTTACATTTTTGTACACAATTTTTACCGCCAAATTTATTTTTTCGTGTTTTATTTTTATTTTTATTTAATTTTTTACTTTTGTTCATATATTATACTTATATATTTTATGCGTCTGACTTTTTCTTAGAAGAAATTACTCTCTTTTTCTTTGTTTCTTCTACAGGCGCTGATGCTGCTGCTACGAATTCTTCTACAACAGTTTCTTTGACAGGCTGAGCAGTAGGAGGAGGAGGCAATTCATGTTCATCATCCGAGTCATCAACAATTGTACTTGCTACAGCACCATCTGGGTCAATATCATCTTCAGGAGGAGGCAAAGTCTTCAACTTTTGAACATCAGCAGCCTTTGGCTTCAAGAAGCATGTTCCCTCAACAATTGACGAACTCTTAGGCTTTTGAACGATTGCTTGCTTCAAATTCCAAGTAATAGAAACCTTACCATTTACAAACCATAAACCACCACATTGTATCAAACAAATTACATGTGTCTTAGGCTTGATAAAGTCAAGAGGAGTTACATGAGCAGGACTTTTACCCTTCAAAAACAACGGGGTTCCTTCCTCATCATAAATCTCTGATTGCCAAACACCCTTCCAACATGGTACCTTAATAGTCATAGTTGGCGGCTTGGACAAATCAGGCTCAACGCTTCCCTTTTCTTTCTTAGGATGTCTCAACATAACATTAAATTTTTCATCCATAACATCAGGACTAGTAATAGTCTTGCCAAACCATTCCTTAGAATAAGTCAAAGCATCAGCCTTAATCTTTGCTTCCAATGCTCGGACTGAACTCAAGAACGCCTCAGCATCCGGATTGCTATAATCTGAACTTGGAAATTGAAGCGACATAGTAAATTTACCTGTAGGATTTTTAGCTTGGTCCATTCCTTCCTGAGCACCCCAGGTTAACATTAATGGAGTAGCAATTGTCAATGATTCTTTAAAATGTTTATTATATAAATTCACAACTTTGCCTCCACTAGGATTAGCCTTAGGAGCAGAGTATGAGAATACACTAGTATCAATATTAGTTCCGTCGATGATTGCGGTTGACATTCTTATTAGTATACTTTATATAATTGGATTATCTTTAAATCAATTTTTTTTTTAAATATAAATGATATTATGGTCTTGGTAAGAACATACTTTTAAGACCTTATAAGCATTTATATTATTTTAAAATATAAAAAAACAGCTCAAAAAGAAAATTATATATAAAATATATATGAACAACTTAAAACAATCAAAAAGTAATGATAGTTTAATAGATGAATATATGTCTAGTATAATTTCAAAATGTGAAATGAAAATACCAGTAGTTAAGAATTATAAACCTACAAAAATAATTGATGATAATATAATTATTCCAACAACTCAAAATTATTATGATATAAGTAAATATAATTACAATTTATCTCAATTAAAAATGATTGCTAAGACATATAAACTAAAAATAAGTGGAAATAAAAAGCAATTGATAACTCGTGTATATTCATATTTATATTTTTCGTCATACATAATTAAAATTCAAAAAATTTTTCGTGGTCTACTTGTAAGAAAATATAAAAATCTTCATGGTCCAGCAACATTTAATAGAAAATTATGTACAAATAATAGTGATTTTGTTACGATGGAACCTGTTGAAGAAATTAATTTTCATCAATTTTTAAGCTACAAAGATGAGGATAGTTTTATTTATGGATTTGATATTATTTCTCTCCATAATTTATTTTTAAAATCAAAAGATATTGGCTCAGTAAAAAATCCATATAATAGAAATATTATACCTGAACCAGTAATAAAAACAATAAAGTCGATTATTAGATTAAGCAGAATATTAAAAATACATATAAATTTACATTTTGAAGATGATACCCAAAATTTATCAAATGAAAAAACAATAGAATTAAGAACTTTATCATTATTTCAGAATATTGATTCTTTAGGAAATTATTCTGACCCTCAGTGGTTTCTCTCATTAAATAGAATTCAGCTTATTAAATTTGTAAGAGAATTAACTGATATTTGGCATTATAGGTCTCAAACAAGCAATGAAGTAAAACGCAATATTTGTCCTCCACATGGCGACCCATTTAGGAATTTAAACATGACTTATATTCAAACTGAAAATAATATATTTAATGTAAAAAAAATGATTTTAGAAATTATGGAAAAATTAGTAAATAGCGGTATAGACCAAGATAGTAAATCTTTAGGAGCAATTTATGTACTTGGTTCTTTAACATTAGTTAATTCAGATGCTGCTACATCTATTCCTTGGCTTTTTCAAAGTTTTGCGTATTTTTAATTATATGTAGAAAATTTTTTTATTAACTTTAAATTTATAATATACCATATTATCGTAACAATATATATTATTTGCGTAAAATTACTTAAAAAGTAATTATTAGTATATAGTATAATAAGATGCCAAAGAAAACTACATCTAAGTCTGAGACTGAACAAGTCGCCGCTTCTGTTTCCGTTCCCGCCGTTGTTGAATCTGTTCCCGTTGTAGATAAAAAGCCTAGAAAGCCTAAGGCTCCTAAGGTTGAGGCAGCTCCTGCTCCTTCCGATCATGTTGCTGTTGTTGAAGCAGTTCACTCTGAAGCCGCTGCTGATGTTGAAGCCCCCCTCGCTGAACAATCTGTTGAGTTTCTTGCTAAGCTCCAACAACTCAGTGTTCTTATCTCTTCATTGAAGGCTGAGTACAGAACCCTTGAGAAGAAGTGGAGCCGTGAAGTAAAGAGTGCTCAAAAGCAATCTACCAAGCGCAAGCGCAAGGCTGGTAACCGTGCCCCATCTGGTTTTGTTAAGCCTACAAAGATCTCTGATGAGCTTGCTTCTTTCCTTGGAAAGGAGAAGGGAACTGAGATGGCACGCACTGATGTTACTCGTGAGATTAACACCTACATCCGCGCCCACAAGCTTCAAGATAAGGACAATGGTCGTAAGATCAATCCTGATACCAAGCTTGCTGCTCTCTTGAAGCTTAAGAAGACTGATGAGCTTACCTACTTCAACCTCCAAAAGTACATGTCTCCTCACTTTGCCAAGGCAACCAAGGTTGAGACCACCGCTTAAAAAATTAAGCTTACCATATAAACATTAAATAAAAATAAAAATAAAAATAAAATTTACTGTGTTGTCCATTATTTGTTTCGATAAAATATTTATAATTTTATAAATATTTTAATATATATAAATTCAAATACTTTTGTTCATGCGTTTCAACCTATTATGTTCTATTTGATATAGTTTCAAAATCATCAACACTGTCATCATCTGAATCATACTCAATAAAAGCTCGGTTCAATTCTTCACATTTAATGTGAGGTTGGTAATGTAAAACAATAGGAAATGTTATACATTGGTCGCAATCGTTAATTTGATATTTTTTATTTAAAATATAACGAACCGCAAAGGTTACATCTATAGTTTGGGTTTTAAGTATATCAATTAAATTAACGGCGTAAATATATTCTTTTAATGTTTGTCTATCGTATTTATTGTTTTTTAAATCTAACATTTTAATAATATAATATAATTTTTTTAAATTAAAATAAAAAAATTGAAATACTTTTATTATTTATAATTAATGGCATAAATAATAGAATATGCAGACTAGAAGTCAAACTAGAAGTCAAACTAAATATATTGAACGCGCTATTTTTGAAGTCAATATTGACTTTGATGATGCAAGCGCAACTTGGAAATCTAATAAAAAATATATTGGAAACGGTAGCTATAAATATGTATGTGCCAAAAAGGGTATAAATAATAAATGTTGTTTATTAAAATGTTTACCTGGAGAAATTTATTGTAAAAGACATTTAAAAATGTTTAATCAAGGTAAAATTTAACCCAATTCACAAATGCTCATACGTAAATTTGATACAATATAATTAAAATTTTTGATTTTACCCTTTTTATCAATATTACTTACAAAATTTTTTGCTTCCTTTACACCATTTAACATACTAGTTGTTTTATAATTTTTTTCAATAAATTTACAATATTCATTTTGATTTGAAATAGTTTTTTTAAACTGTAAGAGAGAAAAATTGTTGTGTTTACACCATGCTAAAAATCCCTGATAATTGTTAATTAATATTGTTTTAATTATATAATAAGATAAAACATTGGTTTTTTCTTTGTATAAATTATTTCTAATAATTTTACTATGTTCTGTTTTTGAATATAAATCTTTATAATTTAAACCCATAAAATTTAATGTTTTTACTAACTGAAAAAAACTATATGTTCTTTCAAAATTTATAAAAAATTCTGAATAAGAGAGAAATTCTTCAATGTTATTTTTATTTTTTAATGATAAAAAACTACAAAATAACGCATTTATTATTTCTGCCCAAAATTCTGTGTAAGATTCATATAAATTTACATCTGATTTTACATTAAAAATATTTAATATACATTTATTACATTCACTATTATTCATATCTGAAAAATCTAATCCGAAATTATGAAATGTTTCATGAATAAAAACTTTAAACCACTCCTCTCGACGAAATACAACTATTTCAGAATCTTTAGGGCAAGTAGTAGTAAAAGCTGTATTCACATTTATTTCATCAAGAATATGTATATTTGAATTTGGAATTTTTTTTTCTAGTGAAGTAAAATAAAAGTAAACCTCCAAAGCACTTACACATTGTTTTGACGAATGTTGATTTAAAATGTATAACCAAATAATTATACTATCAATATATTTATTAAAAGTTTCTATTTTCAAGTCAGTATTGTCATCTTCAAGCATAAAATTTACTTTTATATGTCTACCATAGAGAGAAAAAGTATAAGTTATTTCATAAAATGTAAATTCATCGATATGTTTACGAACATCTTCAGGAAAACTTTTAAAATTAAAATTTTTTGGTTTTGTAATCTGGTTTGAACTTAGTATTTGTTTGGTTTTAACATTATAATAACTCCCTTTTTGTTTAAGACTATTTAAATACTTATATCCTTCATAAATATCTTTATATAATTCCATAATTATATCGTCTGTATGTTTTGTTTGTTTTACTTTGTTAAGATGTTTATATTCTGTAAAAAATAACATTAATTCTTTACTTTTTTTAGATAATTTCATTCTTACTATATTATTTTATTTAATTTTAAGTTTTTCTTAATATATTATGTTATTTAATTAAGTTTTTAAATTTATATATGAATTAATAATAAAAATTTAAAAAACATAAAAAAATACAAAACCACATATTTAAAATAAAATATTAATATTTATTATATGGAAAATAGTACACTTATTATTATTTTAGCAATTATTCTTTTAATAATAATAGCTTTAAATCATATAACTATAATAACAGACGTTCCTACTCAAGGTTCATGTTCACAAACTGCGTTTGGATGTTGTCCAGATGGTGTAAACTCAAAAATAAATTTTTATGGAACTAATTGCCCTGGATATAGACCATATCCCGGATATCCAATAGTTCCAACTCCTATTCCACAACCTGCTCCTAGTCCTAGCCCGCCAAAACCAATTGGTGGGTGCGCTGGAACAAGATATGGATGTTGTCCTAATAATTATACACCAAAAATAAATCAACAGGGTAGCAATTGCTTAATACAACAATAAATAATATATATTTATATTATGTTAAATATAAATATGCAAAAATATAAAAATTATGTAGAAGAATTACAATTAAATAATAGAAATTATTATACGTTAGAACCTACAGAACTTTTTTCATATTCACCAATTAATTTGCCGACTAATTCGCCGACTTATTTGCCGACTTATTTGCCGACTAATTTGAAAACTGATTGTCCAACTGTATTTAACTCAACTAATTTACCTACTGTTCAATTAGTAATTGAAAATTCAAATAATGATAAAAATATACTTATAATAACACTTCCAATAATATTTTTTATATTAATTTTATTTTTATTATTATATAAGTATTTCTATTTAAAATACAAAAATAAACAACGTAAGCTAAAAACAGATGAATTAAATTTAGATTTTGGATTATCTTATGTTGATGATTTTTAAATTTCACTACGTCTTATTTTATCACGAATTAACATAAGCTCATCGAATACAACAGGTGATGAACCTCTTGAAAAATGAGTTAATTTTGCGTTTCCTGTAGCCAATAACAATCTTTTTAGTTCTTCATTTTGAGTAAATTTCGCATATTGTGCGGCATACATTTCTTTTTTTTGTCTTTTTCCAAAAAAGTCACCATCAACTTTAACTTGAATAGGTCTCAATAGTTCACCTTTAAATTTACCTGTTTTTCCTCCTGCGGATTTTGCCATAGCTGGGTCTTTTGATAAATCACTTCCTGAATCAAGAGAGAAACTTAAATAAAAATCTGGAAATCCCTTTTTAAATTTAGAACCCTGATAATAATGTTCTACAGATGCCCATTGATGATTATCTAAAGTAAATGGTTCTATTTCTCCATTTGAATTCTTTGAAACCCAAAAATTAGATAATTTTTTTCGCCATTGTGGAATTGTAGCCAATTCTGAGTATTCTCTTAATCTATCATTTGGTATTTTCTCTCCACTTCCTTTACCTGGAAGTGGTTTATCTACTGATTTAGAGTAAAATTGAAATACAATATCATCATCATATAGACCTCTTAATTTACTTTCACTAATATCTTCATATTCTGCTTCTTTTATTACAGTTTTTGCTTGAGATGCCTTAAATTTTATAAAATCAGGAATAATAGCAAAAGGACCAGCATTTCGTTCAAGACACTTATCGACAATCATTTTCTTTATATCATAAGGTAGTTCACTAAACTTAAAAATCATTTTTTTTTTATAACCTACAACTTTGTAATGATTACCACTATGTTCAACAATAACATAAAATTCTGGTGTAAATTTACCTCTTTCTTCTAAAATACTATCATTTAATTGACCACATTGTAATACATTTTTTAAATCACCTGCTTTATAAATTTCACTAGATAAAATAATAAACTTGATATTTAAAATTCTCTCTAATGTTGATATAGCCCATGTATCTGCCCAAAATTCACATTTTCTAACTGCGTTTTTAAATTGTTCAACAGTGTCAATGCTTTTCATAAACTTAAACTCCCTTAATATTTCAGCTGTAACCTTTTTTTCTTGAACAATTCTATCATGTTCGCTTTTCACTTTTTTTGCTTCAGCACAAATCATTTTTTGTTCATTTCTATCAAGTGTTTCAATACATCTTTGGCGTAATAATGCGTATTGACCACCTAATTCTTTAATTTCATTTGTAGCTTTAATTAAACTTGCGTTATACATATTATAGTGTTCTTTATATTCTAAAAAAAGTCTTTCAGTAACTTCATTAGATAATTTTTTTCTGAGTTTCATTACAGATGTTTGTTGAGCAATACTTGAAAAAGCATCTCTTACGGTCGCAAATAAACAATCACCTCCACCTTCATTATCTGTTATCGTGTAGTTATTATTTTTCATAAATTTTTCTATCCATAAATCATTTGGTGATTCATGGTATTTCTCTCTAATATCTTTGGCTTGTTTTTTTGTTTCTTCTTTAAGTAGAGGAGGTAATGGAATACCTTTGGTTAAAACAAATATATCAGTTCTTTCTTTAGGTATTTCATAGTGTTCATTATATTCTTCTTCTTCCTCTTCTTCACCTTCAGAATCGCTTAGTTCTCCTTCTTCTTTATCAACACCTTCAATCCTTCTAAGAGGAACTTCTGGTTGTAAACGAACTTTATTTAAAAATTCTTCCGTTGCAAATGAATATATAAGAGGTTCATCAATTTTATCTATATCAAGATTGTTATAATCATCCAAATAAGATAAGTAATCTGAAGCTTTTATTTCATAAAGACCAACTTGAACAACTTTATTATTATATTTAACTAAATAAATAGGAAAATAAAGTATATTTTTATCTTCAAATGTGTTTTTTGGATTTCCGATAGCAATAATTACATCGACACCTTTTATTTCCAATTGATATAAATTTGCTTCTGTTTTTAAATCTCCAGAATCTACACTTTTCAATTCTGGATAACTTACATCACTATCTATTTTTGATAAAACCATTTATATTTTATTATAATATTTTATATTTAATACAAATTAAATATAAAAAATAAAAATAAAAAAATTATGACCATAATAAATATTTTTTCATAAATTTGTCATTTTTTAATTCATTCATATAAAACCACATATTTTGTCTTTTTGAAACAATTGGTTGATTTAAAGGGTCAAACTCATATTCAATCAAAATATGTATTATTTCTTCTTTATTATATTTTTTTGTTTTTAATTCTTTAGCAAATCCATAATATTCACATATTAACAATAATTCTTTAACTGTGAAGTTTTCAGTATAATGAATAATTTGTGGTAATTTTAATTCATCATAATCTGAATTGTCTATTTCTTGTAAAATATCGTTGATACTAAATTCTGTATTTGAATTTTCTGTTGCCTCATTTTCATGTAAAAAAAAAGTTATATTTTGATTATCAGTCATATTTAAATATAAATTTTATATTTAAATAATAATTTTATTTACATAATAATTTATTTACATAATAATTTATTTACATATCAATTAAATCCATAAATTTAAACAATGATTTATTTGTCAAACTCTTATAATCCTTTACCTTACTTTTAGCAATTTTATCTACAATTTCACTAATAGTAAAACCGTCAATTTCATCATAATCTTCAGCTTCATCATCTTCATACAATTCTTTCTTATATAAAATAGCAACGGTTTCTGTTAATTCGTCAACTTCATTTTTTTTATCATCTTGCGAAATAAAAGCATAAATTTGGGCAAGTAAAATTCTAGTAACCTCTCTAATTTTTGTAGCAGGAATAATTCCATTTATCATCAAATTTAAATAGAAACTAGCAACTGCCTTTCTTTTTTCATTAGCTTTATTAATTTCACAAAATTTATCATAATCTACCTTAGGGTCTACATATTCAATATTATTAAATAAACTAATAAACTTATCAAAGTTCATCTCATAAGCACTCTTAATGCTTTCATACTTTGTAGATAAATCTGAATACAAATCCGCATAAATTTTTGAATAAAATCTATTAGCAGATGCTATATCAAATATCGTACAACTAAATCGTGATAATTCTTCTGGTTTAATGCCAGTTTGAGTTAAACCGTCAATAATATCAACGATTTTATTACGCATATCAATATAATTTTTATCAGTTAATTTATTTAAATAAACTCTAACTGAATCAATCTGAGCATCAATTCCAACTTTCTCTTCAATTTTTGTAGGTTGAAATGTTCTAATCGCTTCCCAATCTTCATCATTAACGATTTCTACAGCTTTTCCGCGTTTAGTGGTCTTTTTGAACACTGGCAAAACAGGTTCTACCTTCATAGGATTTTCACGCTTTTTGAAGACGGGAGTTTTTACATAATCAGGAGAGCCTACTTGCTGTGATAAATTTGATATAAGTTCAACGGTTTCTTCTGGTAATTTATAATCAAACCCATTGAATATAATTGAGTTAATATTATCAAGTGTGTATTTAATCGTCTTTGTGGCGGCCATTCTGATATATATATTATATTATAAGATGTATTATTTATATCAATTTTTTTTAAATATAATAATAAATTTAAATACACTTAAATAGATATACATATAATAGTATATAATGGCAACCACTCTCTCTGAAAGTACTGACGCGCAAGAAACACATGAAGATTTATACGATGCTTCATATGAAATTAAAACTTGGGATGAATTAGATTTAGCAACTAATTTATTACGAGGAGTTTTTAGTTATGGTTTTGAAAAACCTAGTCCAATTCAACAAAAAGCTATAAAACCTATAATTCTTGGTAAAGATGTTGTTGTGCAAGCACAATCTGGAACAGGTAAAACTGCTACATTTACAATTGGTTCATTAACAAATGTTAATTTGGCAAATAATTCTACACAAATATTAGTTTTGTCCCCTACTAAAGAACTAACAATTCAAACAGCAAAAGTTTTTGAAAGTTTAGGTGGTATGATGGAGGGATTAAAAGTACAATGTTTATATGGTGGTTCTATTGTTGAAGAAAGCAGTTGTTTTTCAAATAGAAATACTCCGCATATTATTTGTGGATGTCCTGGACGCGTCTATGACATGATGCGACGTGATAGAATTACAACAAAAACTATTAAAACTATTATTCTTGATGAAGCAGATGAAATGTTGTCTGCTGGGTTTAAAGAACAAGTTTACAATATTTTTCAACATTTAAGTAATAATGTTCAAGTTGTATTAGTTAGCGCAACTTTACCTGATAGTTTAAGTTCTATTATTGGTAAAATTATGAGAGAACCCGTCAGAATTAATGTAAAACGTGAAATGTTGACACTTGAGGGCATTAAGCAATATTTTATTGCTGTCGATGATGATAGACAAAAATATTTAACATTAAAAAATTTGTTTTCATATTTATCAATAGCGCAATGTATTATTTATTGTAATAGTATCAAACGCGTTCAAGATTTATACGAAGCTATGAAAGAAGATGAATTCCCTGTTTGTCGCATTCATAGCAATATGGACAAGGTTGAAAGAGAATTAGCATTTAATGATTTTAGAGTTGGAAAGTCACGAGTTCTTATTTCATCTAATGTTACTGCTCGTGGAATTGATATTCAACAAGTTAGTATTGTTATTAATTTTGACATACCAAAATGTGTCCACACTTATCTCCACAGAATAGGTAGAAGTGGAAGATGGGGTAGAAAAGGTGTTGGAATTAACTTTATTACCAGACGTGATGTAGTTAAAATGAAGGAAATCGAAACTCACTATTCTACTCAGATTAGTGAAATGCCATCCGATTTAGGATTTTTAACTAACACATAAAAATATTTACACTAATTTTATTTTAGTTATAAACATTCG
>Ga0114973_10002721_pt1 | contig 12683 bp, 12 predicted proteins | sample M_140807_MF_Meta_FD_87025 | JGI IMG/M metagenome (GOLD analysis project Ga0114973, IMG submission 87025) | Freshwater microbial communities from Lake Montjoie, Canada to study carbon cycling - M_140807_MF_MetaG | ecosystem: Environmental > Aquatic > Freshwater > Lake | place: Lake Montjoie... | reverse complement strand
CCTCGGGTTCTGGTGCGTCCGGATCGGCCGCATTAGCGCCCGCCTTCCCATGGGCATCGCCTTTGCCATGCGCATCGACCTTGCCTTTAACCGCTGCGCCCGAAGCCGCGCATACGTCGGCAGGTAGACAAAGCATCACCAGACATACGACTAATAGCGGCAGACCCGCATACCGACCGGTGAAAGACGCGGTTGTCACTGCAGGCGCTAACCGGCTCAGCACAGACCTCAACATTAAAATCAGCGTTCGCTCTTGCCGCGCGCACCCGCAGGGAGCGGCGCCAGCATTTCGATTCCACCCGCGCGCCGCGCGGCCTCGAGCACTTCCCGCTTAATCTCAGGCCGGATTGCCATCGCCGGGGCTGAATCCGGAAGTGTCGGCGCAGCCAAACCCGGTGCCAGGGGGGCGCCAGCTGCGTTCTGGCCCGCTGGCGTCGCCCCGGGCATGATGCCGCCGCTTAACCCACCAAGGACTTCTGTTCCAGGCGCTTTCGTCTTGGGCCCAGCGGCCGTGTTGGCCAACACCGTAATCGAAATACGCCGATTAATAGGGTCGCTTGGGTCTTCTTTGTTAACCCGAAGTTTGTCCGCATAGCCCACCACCTGCGCAACCTGATCAGCGCGCAGTCCACCAGACACCATTTCGCGGCGGGCCGCATTGGCACGTTCGGTCGATAATTCCCAGTTGCCCCGCCCGGCGTCACTTCCGACTCCCTTTGAGTCAGTGTGCCCTTCCACCTTGATCGCGAAATTGGTTTCGCCGACCACTTTCCCAATGATGCGCATCAACCTGCGGATATGGTCTGCCAACACCGTTCCGCCACTCTCAAACATCGGGCGGTTTTTTTCATCAACGATCTGCAACCGTAAACCGTCAGAAGTGATGTCCATCATCAACTGATTCTTAATCTTAGAAAGCTCGCCGTCCGATTTGACGGCGCGCTCGATCTCGGCCTTGACCTGCTGCTGAGCTTGGGCGTTCTCTTTAGCAGCCGCTGCTGCAGCAGCACCCTGAGCGCCACCCGCCGCACCCTGAGCGCCACCAGCGGCTCCGGAGCTAGACCCTTGCGCTCCGCCCTTTTCCATACCAACACCATCTTGAACCCCTTGAGTACTTCCGGGGTTCTTGGCTTTTGAATCGAACTGGAATTTGCGAGCTTCGTCGTCAGGCTCTTGCGCGGCTGTCGTTGACTTGCTGCGTTGTGTCGAATCCGAATCAGCCTTCGCTTCTTGACCCTGCGCATGCATCATGCTCTCGCCGCCGCCTTTGATCAGACGGGTTGCATCCCCCGAACCGGCACCACCATCCACTGCCACGCGCAAAGGGTTCTGGAAATAAGCAGAGATCCCTGCCAAGTCACCGCGAGTCGTTGACCCGAGCACCCACATTAGCAGGAAGAACGCCATCATAGCGGTCACGAAGTCCGCGTACGCAATCTTCCAGACCCCGCCGTGGAAGCCATGCCCGCCCTTTTTGACCCGCTTGATAACAATCGGGGCCTTATCTTTGTCCTTCTCACCGGCCATTGAGCGGGCTCCGTGCCATCAGCATAATTGTCATGAAGGGTCAGTTAACTGGGCTTGAAAGCCGCACCTACTTTCCTTTCACCGCCTTCATGGCTTCATCGAGTTCACGGAAGCTTGGGCGCTGATCCGAGAAAAGAATCTTCCGACCAAATTCCACGGCCGCTTGCGGCGTAAAGCCGTTCAGGTGGGCCAAAAGCACGGTCTTGGTCGCAAGGAATGCTTTGCTTTCGAGGTCGCCTTTCTGCTCGAGGGCCGCCGAAATCGGACCGACGAAACCGTATGACAGCAAAATCCCCAGGAAGGTACCGACCAGTGCAGCAGCAATCAGCTTGCCGAGTTCTGCTGGTGGCAATCCCACTGATTCCATGGTGTGAACCACACCCATCACAGCCGCCACAATCCCGAATGCAGGAAGTCCGTCTGCCATCTTCTGGATCGCGGTTGCCGGATAGTGCGCCTCCTGGTGGTGAACGTCGAGTTCAGTTTCCATCAGCGCTTCGAGCTGAATCAGGTTCATTGCACCACCCAACATCATGCGCAGGTAGTCAGTAATGAACTCCACAAGATGGTGATCATGCTCGACCTCGGGATACTTGGTGAACATTGCGCTCTTTTCGGGCTCTTCAATATCCGCCTCAAGCGCCATCATCCCGTCTTTCCGAATCTTGTTGAGAATCTCAAACAAGAGGCACAGCAAATCGAGGTTCTTTTGCTTGCTAGCCGCTGGGTTCTTAAAGGCTACCGGGAACGCCGCAAGTACGAGTTTAACGTTGCGCATGTTGTTGCCGGCAACGAAAGACCCCACCACCGCGCCCACGATGATGATGACCTCGTAAGGCTGCGCTAATGTGGCCAAATGCCCCCCGGAAGCCGCGTAGCCCCCAAGACAACAAATGATCGTGATTATGTAACCAATGAAAAGGGTCATCGGTTTGACCTATAGTAAAAATTAACGGAGGAAGCTGAAGAGCGACATGCCCTGAATTCTAGCGAAACTTGCCTGCAGGTTCTCAAGGACTGTCTTATCGCGCGACAGCGCGATTGCAACAGCCCCAATGTCGGCATCCCGCAAGTTTGCCACGACTCTCTGGGTATCAAGTCGCAAAGCACCCCGTGTGTCCCGAATCTTGTCGACCTGCTGATACTGAGCTCCGTAACGCACCCCCATCACCAACGCGCTCGAATCCGTCGTAAGGTTCAATTCATTATTGATCTTAGCGAGAAGACTACCCCAACCAGCAGCAGTCGATAGAGGTTCGATCTGCGCAGCGTCGGGATCTTCGGCTGGGCGATTTTTAATCAATACCCCCAACTCTGCACTCAAGCCCTTCAGTGCGGCCAGATCCGTCGAGGTTAATGAGATTGGCATCTTTGTGCCATCGGCAACCAGAGCCGTCCGATCAACGCCAAATTGGCCCTCGTCAATGGCGGCAACGAAGCCATTAATCACGTCCAGTGTACTTTGGGCCGAGGTTCGCATGGCGGCCCGATCTTGCACCGAATACGTCCCGTTGATCCCCTGCACCGACAATTCCTTGAGGTTGCCGAGCAAATCTCCGATGCGCGACAAATGATCCGACAGCTTGGAAAGCCGCTCCTCGGCGAAATTCAGGTTGTTGTCGTACTCATCCATACGACCGAGTGAGGTAGAAAGCTGCAGAATCTTGGGTGCAGCAATCGGATCATCCGAAGACTTCATAACCCGCCGACCCGACCCCAATTGTTCTTGCGAGGTCTGCAAGCGTGAAGCCGCTATCCCTAGCTGGTCAGTCGCTGTGCGATAACTGCTATCAAATGCAACGCGGGTCATGAGCAATGCTCCGAAAAATAATCGCGAAAATCAAACAAAGCCAAAGAAACATCGTTCATCGACTGGTCAAAGCGCTGCAATCAACGTGTCAAACATCTTGTTCGCGACGTCGACGACCTTGGCTGCACCCGCGTAAGCCTGCTGCAGACGCACGAGATCCAGCGCTTCTTCGTCCATGCTCACACCACTGGACAGAGATCGCTCGCTTTCAATCTGGGTAGACATCGACGTCAAAGTCGTGGTGATCGCGTCGTTTGACACCTTCCGCTGCCCGACTTCGCCAGTGAGCCGGGTCATATCGGATTCGGTTCGGCCACGTCCGGCAAGCAGGCTGTTCGCTGCGCGTGCAACCAGTTGGTAGTCGGTGGTTTTGGTACCGTCAGCAAGAGTCTTCGGAAGTTCAAATTCCGAAATATCATCGACCTTCAAATTGTCTACGGTGGTACCAAAGGCTCGAAACACATCGGCTTTAAACCCTTCATACACCCCCCTCAGTCGCGCCCAGGTAGACGACGTCTGAAAGACGGCCTCCCGTGCGTCGGTGTCCTGAGTCGTGACCGGATCGATAACGGGTGAATTGGTATCCTTACGGGCATTGTCGGTGTCCACAAAATAACCGTTACCGAGGTCGGTCAAACCACGCGGATTATTGAAGCGAACCACATAGAGCTGATAGGGTTGAACGGTCTCAACCGCGGTCCCGAGGGTAGGTTGCTGACCTTCGACTGGAGTCACTGCCGGCGTGGTTGTCCTCACAGTGCCAGCTGGAGTCACATTGCCGGCCTCGAAAAGTACGGTCCCAGTATCGTCCGTCAGATCGCTACCGGCTTCAGCCTCAACGTTGTCGACAGACAAGCCCAGCGTATCAAAACGCACAGTTGCTGCGACCCGATCCTTGGTGACGGGATCGGCGCCGGAAACGGTATACCCCTCAGGCGACACCAAGGAAACTCTAGTATCGGAAACCATCCCTTGATCGACGATCTTGGCGTGATTCTCCGCCTTTAGATCCAGCGCATTCAGGCCAACGCTCAGGGTACGGGTATACAACCGCTGACCGTTGGAGTCGGTGACTTCAAAAAACTCGTTGGCATTACTGGTCGAAAACGTATTTAGAGAAGCCAATCGCCCGCTGGCATTCGCTGTCACTGCGGCGAGTTCGCCCTTGAGCAATTGGTCAAGCGCGCCCAGGGTTCCGCCCGAACCAATCTCGGTATTCGCCAGCGCAGAGGCAGTGACACCAGTGACCAGATTGGCGCCGGTCATGGCCTTGACATTGACCGTACCGTTGTTCTGGATATTGACTTCGACGTCATTGAGCTTGGAGAGTTCGAGCAACAAGTTGTCGCGCTGGTCGAGCAGTGATGGAGACGCCTCCCTCCCGGCCCCCAAATCCAGCTCGATACCCGTATTCGTCCCTGCCAGGGCCTGAGAAATTTGATTGATCCGATCAACGACGCCCTTGCGCTCCGCCAGTACATTGTCGCGAAGACCGCCCAAACGGGCATCTAACTGGGAGTAAATGTCCTTGACCAGCGAAATTGAATTCAGCAGCCCAGCACGGTAGGCGCGGTTTTCCGGCTCACGCGCGACATCGTTTACCGAGGAGTAAAAACCATTCAGTGCCTTGGCAATCCCTTCATCCGGAGCACCCATCAAGCCGTCGATGGATCCTAGATACCCGCCCAGAGTCTGTGCTTGCGCGAGCGCTGTTGACGTCGTTCGACGCTGACGCTCGATGAGTTCGGACGCATTACGGCGGATCGACTCGACCCCAACGCCGTTTGCACCTGGTCCGCCACCCTTGACGAGATCGCCGATGATGACGCGTTGCCGCGAATAGCCCGGTGTCGATGCGTTAGCGACGTTATTCGCCGAAACATCCATCGCGGCCCGGGTCGTTGCCAGAGCGCTTGCCGCAATATTGAGGACTGAGATGCCTGCCATGGGAAGTTGTCCGAAAAGGTGCCGTTATCGAGCGAGTAAATTGAAATCGGCGGCCGGAGTCCCACTCACCGACGTCGCCTTGTCGGCATCAGCTTGCCGAGAAACCTCCTCGGCTTCCTCTGCCTCTGCCGCAGCAATCGAAGCCTTACGGGCCTCCAGTTGCCTCACCATATAACGGCCAAAACCAAGCCCGCCGCTAGCTGCCAATGAACCGGCCAGCGCTTCCGTGACCATGTCACCATAGGCACCCGATCCAAGCGCTGAGTTTTCGCTGTCGATCGCGCCCGATTTCATCGCCTTGACGAGTTCGAGCGCAAACACGTAATCGATTCCGCGCTGGACGCGGGTGGATTCGTCTGCCGCCGGGCCACCGATCTTGGCGCCGAGCGCCGTTAAAGGGTCCATCGACATCAAATCACCTCGAGGTCCGCTTTCAGTGCACCCGCCATTTTCATCGCTTGAAGTATCGCGATCAGATCCTGCGGGTTGGCACCGAGTAAATTAATCGCCCGCACCACATCCGATAGATTCGCCCCTGACTTCACTTCGGTCAGCGCCGACTCAGCTTGGGTGATTTCGATCGTGTCTTTCGAAGTTTCCACTGTCGTACCCTGCGAAAATGCATTGGGCTGGCTGACCACCGGTTCCTTGTTGATTTTCACCGTCAGACCACCGTGCGCGATCGCACAGTTTTCGATGGTGACGGTCTGATTCATGACGACTGAACCCGTGCGGGCATTGACTACAACGCGAGCCGCATCCCGGGTTGCACCGATCTGCAGCGCCTCCAGCTTAGCCAGGAAACCAACCCGACGCCCGGGGTCCGAGGGGGTCCGAACGTTCACTGCGCGGCTGTCTACCGGTACCGCCGTGTCCGGACCGAAGGCCTGATTCACCGCGTCCGACACCGCCTGTGCCAACGCAAAATCGCTGCGGCGCAACTCAAGCGTCACCAAATCCAAGGGTCCGGAAGGAGGCGGCACTGCCCGTTCGATAATGGCACCGTCCGGTATCCGACCGACCGATAAGTGGTTGACGACCGTACTGGCTTTGGAGGTTGATGCGCCAAACCCACTGACAATGATATTGCCCTGCGCAACCGCGTAAATCTGACCGTCGGCCGCACGCAGCGGCGTCATGATGAGCGTGCCCCCCCGCAAGCTCTTGGAGTTACCGATCGAGGAGATCGTAATGTCCATTCGCTGTCCTGGTCGGACATACGGCGGCAGGTCGGCGGTCACCAGGACCGCTGCAACGTTTCGCAGTTGGGCAGTCCCGGGGGGTAGCGATACTCCAAGCGTCTCGAGCATCGAACGCACCGATTGTCCCGTGAACGGCGCCTGTGTCGTCTGGTCACCCGTCCCGTCAAGACCGACGACAAGCCCATAGCCGACGAGGGGGTTGGCCCGCACACCGGAGATCGTGGCGACCTCCTTGATCCGTTCGATGGCGAAAGCGGAACCGGAACCCAGCGCAATCCAGAGACCGAGAGCGAGCAAGCGTCTGGCGAATACGAACGAGCGCAGCATCAGAACGGGTTCACAATGGTCAAGGCCCGGCTGAACCAACCTGGCCGCATGGAGTCATCAATTGTGCCGCGACTCCGGTATTCAAGCCGAGCATCCGCAACCTGAGTTGATCGAACGGAGTTTCCAATCATCATCGTCGGATTCACAACCCCTGAAAACCGGATGAACTCTTCGCTGTCACCAATCGCCACCTGCTTTTCTCCGGCAACGATCAGATTTCCGTTGGCAAGCACGTCGAGGACCGTCACCGACATTGCGCCAACAAACGAGTTGTTCTCACTCGTAGCGCCCTTACCCTCAAACGCCGAGGTACTGCCGAACGTCAACCCAGCCTTGCCCAGGTAACCCAGCTTTGTTGACGCAGCAGCGGAAACCGACTGATCCAGCTTGCTGTTCCGCTCCGCCTTATTCCCTCCCGCCTTGGAGGCGCTGGTCGACTCTTCGATCGACACGGTCAGCGTATCACCCACCTGGCGTGCACGTCGGTCCTCGAAGAGGGGCCGCCAGCCACCAGACGCCCCCCCGGCCAAGGCAACCTGCGGAAACAAACTGCCGTTTCCGACCGGGGCCATTGAGCCGACCTGCGGCCGTGCGGTGGATGCAGCCCAGGGCTGAACCGAACGCTCCGCCGTTGAACAGCCGCTCAGCACCAGAACAGTCGAAAGCAGTGCGCAATAAAGCCCGGCGAAATGTCGCATGTGATTTACAGCGATGTGAGTTTCTGAAGCACTTCGTCGGAAGCGCGGATCGAGCGCGTATTGATCTCATAGGCACGCTGCGCCTGAATCATCGAAATCAACTCTTCCGCGACGTTGACGTTCGAACCTTCGGTGTAAAACTGCTTGAGTGCACCTCGACCCCCGCCGTTCGGCGCACCCGATTGGGGTGCACCTGATCCCGCAGTCTCGATAAAAATATTGCCACCAATGGCGCTCAGTCCACCCGGGTTCGCAAAGGTTACCGTGTTGATCGTGCCCGCCTGCTGCGGCGCCGCCTGACCCGGCAGCGTCACGGTCACTTCACCCGATGCCGCAATGTTCACCGCCGTTGCCGTTGCGTCGATCGTGAAATCTGCCACCGGATAACCCATCGCCGTCACTAGGCGATTCTGCGCATCTTTGGTGAAGTTACCGTCGCGGGTATATCCGACCAGGCCGTTACCCAGATCGATCCGGAAGAAACCATTGCCGTCGATTGCCAGATCGAGCGGGTTGCCCGTGCGCTGAAGGACGCCCTGCGTGAAAATCGGCTGGGACGCCGCTGCCCGCGAGCCAGTACCCATCTGCAGGCCAGTTGGCGCAACGTTTTCACCATCGGTCTTGGTACCCGCGGAACGCATGGTCTGGTAGAGCATATCTTCGAACACGCCCTTGTAGCGCTTGTAGCCTGTGGTCGAGGCGTTCGCAAGGTTGTTCGCAATGATGTCCAGACTAGTCTGTTGGGCATCGAGACCGGTTTTGGCAACGAATAGTGAGCGAATCATGTGATCAGTCTTCCAGGAAATTCAATTGGATTAACGGGCGCGGCCAATCAGGGAATTAGCGGCTTTGTCATTCTCACTGACGGTCTGCACCATCTTCATATTCATATCGAACGCGCGGCTCTGTGTGATGATCTGCAGCATCGCGTTGGCCGTACTCACGTTACTGGATTCAAGGAACCGGCCCCGAATCTTGATCGCCGCATCTTGCTTCAGCTGATCCACCGGCTTGTCCAACGTCACAAACAATCCATCTCGGTCTCGAAGCAAGGTACGCGGCGGTGGATTCACCAGTTTTAAGCGCCCGAGCACCTGACTCGTCACCGGATTGGTGGGGAACTTCATGTTCACGGTGCCGTCTTCGGCGATGTCCAGTTGCCCACCCGCAGGAACCGTGATCGTGCCCTGTTCAGCCACCACCGGCATGCCGTCCACGAAGCACAACTTATCGTCAATCACCTTGAATGTACCGCTACGGTTAAGCGCCTGCGTCCCGTCGGGGCGCTGGGCAACAAACCAACCTGATCCATCGATCGCGGCGTTAAAGGGATTGTTGGTCGCCTCCAGAACCCCCGGCGCCAGCTTGGCGTAGGGCGTCCAACCAATCGCGAACGCTCGGGTCGGAGCACCCTCACCTTCGAGGGGCGCCGTCCGGAAAAACGACAGTTGCTCCCGAAAGCCAGAAGTCCCCGCATTGGCGAGGTTATTGGACGTCACACCAAGCAGCTCAACAGCATGCTTGGCGCCCGTCATGGCGGTAAAAGCGGCGCGATCCATGGCTGATTAAATCTGAAGCAGCGTCTTCAGCAACTCATCGGCCGACGAAATCGTCTTTGCATTGGCCTGATAGATTCGCTGCAACTGGGTTAACTTCACGAGTTCCTGAGCGAGATCCAGATTGGAGTCCTCGACGGTCTCGGAACGAATCCTTCCAAAACCTGCATCTCCAGGATTGCCGATCGTAGACGCACCAGAAAAATAGCTTTCCTGGTAAAGATTGGAACCCACCGGAATCAGACCGTTCTCCGCTGGGACCAGAGCCAGCGCAAGGCGGCTACCATAGGTGACGTCCCCGTTGGAGTAGCTGGCCACCATACGCCCGCCGGGGTCGATGGTCAGTCCGGTCAAGCGCGACAGGCTACGACCGCCCACCTGGACCGACTTGGTCTGTGAATTCGCTGAATTGACGCTCGTGCCTTCCCACTCAGAGATCTCGAAGTTCAGCAAAGCGTTCGTGCCACCGAAGGGCACGCCTTCGACGATATTAAAGTCATCGCCCATCTTCAGGGTGTACTTGAACCCTGGACTGAGTTTTGGAATCAGTCCGTCCACGCCACTGGCCTTATCGGGCTCCCCGTTGGGCAAGCTCTCGAAAATCTTGCCGACGGGATTATTCAGCGTATCCAGCATCGTACCCGTGGTCGGATCGACTTCGAAAACATAGCGAACCGCCTGAGGCCGACGCACCGAGGCCGCCTTGGCTTCGAAGATTAGCGCTTCGTCCTTCTCGATGCCACGGCCGGTCGTCAGTAACTCCTGAAGTCCCTTAGGAGTGTCCGCATCTCCTCCATTCGTCGAAAGAATCTTCTGACCTGACGGATTCTGCAGATTGATCGTCATGATCGTTTGGTTGTCGTCGGACGACCTAAACGCAAAACTCGTCTTACCACCTGCCGCCAGATCGATCCCGACAAATGAGGTAGCCACGGTGACGGGCTCGTCTGCTGGGTCAGCGGGCAACATTTGAAGCTCCAGCGTGTCGGCCTCCGCTCCCTTTACAATCTGGTACTTGGCACCTTCCTGGGCTTTTTCGCCAAAGTTGACCGAAGTCAGCGTCACACCCGCAAACGTGAGCGATGATGTCAGCGATGAGGTCGTTAGCGCTTTCCCAGCATCAGCCGCGGTGATATCGCTTTTTCCAGTGGGAGTCAACGAAAACGAGACAAGTTCCGTATCACCGTTCTTAAATACGAATGTTTGCGGATCCCCACCTACTGCGAACTCTGCAAGGGCGGTGTCTGACTCGTAAACGAGCCCGTTATAGGTCAATGCCAGCTTTGTATCAGTACCCGATACCCGGGTTTGCAGTGTCGCAGTCCCAACGTCCGCACCGTCAAGTGCGACCACATTCGAAATTTGCAAACCGTTCGGCAGAACCTTCGTGAATCGTTCAAGCGATGAAGCGTCTACCCCAGGACTCAGGCGGTTACCCACGAAGGTATTTGAAGCACGGCCAGGCTCGTAGATGGACTGAACAATGGCCCCACGCGAATCCCGCCTCGGTTCCCCGGTTGAGGTGTCAATCTCTGGCCTTGCTGCGGACCACTGTCCACTCGAGTCGAGCTTGAGCGCATAGTCGTCCAGGTAGGTATACATCGCCCATTGGTTTACCTCTAAACCGGACTCGCGTCGATAGTAGTAACGCAGCTCGTGCTTGGCACCCACCGAGTCATACACCGTAACTGAGGTCTGATAGTCGAAAGAGGACGGATCTTTCGGACTGAAATCAAAACGAGTGGTCCGGTAGGCACCCTGATCCGCCCGAGTGACAGGCGCCTCGATTGCGCGGTTCAGGTTAAATTGCAACTTGGCATCGATCGTCTTTTGCGGTTCGATCGTCTCGGCGGGCAGGCTCATCGGCACCAGATCGTTGCTTGAAGTCTCGCCGGTGGACGGATACGTAGCGCGGCCGTAGACGAACTGTCCGTTACTGTTGATCAGAAAACGGTTCTTGTCGACTGCGAGTTGGCCATTTCGGGTCAGGTACTTCTGCCCCGAACCATCGCTGGCCGGACTGGTCACCAGAAAACCTTCACCGCTGATCGCGACGTCAAACTGGCTGCCGGTTTTGCGAAACGAGCCTTGGCTGAAGTTTCGGCGCACGCCGATCTCCATCGCACCCTGACCAACTTTACCGGCGTCCGTTTGCGACAGGTAGGTACTGAACTGGTCAGCGAACAGGTATTCGCCTGCCTTGTAGCCGACCGTCGATGCGTTGGCGATGTTATTCGCCGAGGTTTCCAACGCGCGCTGGTGGGTGGTCAGACCCGTCAGACCGATGCTGAACTGTTTCATCTCAGTAAATTCCTTTCAAATCTGACTGCGCGTATGTTTTTCCGTCGCCCAATTTTATTTTCCAATCGCCTGCGTCATTGATTGCAGCATCCACTTTGAGTAGCGGATTCACCTTGAGTGGAACGCGTGTACCGTTTGTGGCTACGCCCATGGCCGAAATTCCGTAAAGCCCCATCGGCAAAGGGTTACCGGCCATATCAAGACCACCCCAGGAGAAATCCATATCTCCCGGCGGAACACTGTTAAACGAGTTCTTCGCAACAATCCTGCCGGCAGAATCGGTCAACGTCACTTCGACAGTTGGGTAAGCCGCATCAGCGACGACGGACGCGGCGGCACCCGCGCTGTCTAGGCTGACATTGTCAGCCTCAACCTTCGCAAACCGCCCAATCGCCGACATCAAACTGTATCCCTGGCTCGCGCTGATGACCTTCACGAGGGCATCGAGCTTGGTGTTCATTTGCTCAGTGGATTCCAGCGACTGGATCTGCGCCAATTGCTGCGTCATATCTTTCGAGTCCGTCGGATTCAGGGGGTCCTGATTCTGCATGGACGCCACCAAAAGGCTGATAAAGCTGGCACGAATTTCTTCAGGCGTTGAGCCCAGCGTATTCTTTGCGACCGGATCAGGCTTGACTGTGGGATCGTAGAGCGGGACCTGCTGCCCGGCAACGGTGGTCGTGAGTGCCATATTCTTAAGTACCCAAAATATCCAGACTACGCTGCATCAACTCGCGCGCCGAATTCATCGCCTCGAGATTCATCTGGTAACTCCGGGAAGCGGAAATCATGTTGACCATTTCCTCTACCGGGTTCACGTTCGAATAGGTCACAAACCCCTGCCCATCGGCGTTCGGGTGATTCGGCTCATAAACACGCCGCGCAGGCGCCGTACTGTCGGAAATCGACATCACCTCAACGCCGTCCGCACCCTGTTCCTCCATGGGAATCGTGCGGAAAATAACCTGCTTGCCCTTGTAGGGCTGCCCGTTGGTATCCACCGTGCTGTCCGCATTGGCCAGATTGCTGGCCACCGTGTTCAGACGCAGTGATTGCGCATGAAGCGCTGTTGAGGCAACGTGAAGACTACTGATCAGACTCATGAGAAACCTTAACGACCATCCGGGGTCATGGCATTGATTCGACTGCGGAAAGCGCCGGCCAGAAAACGCATTTGCGCTTCGGTCTTGGTCACGTTCTCCGCAAAGTGGGCACGCTCGATATCCAGATCGACCGTATTGCCATCCATTGAGGGTTGCATCGACGTGCGAAACAATTGCGTCGGCATCCCGGGACGAAACGTGCTGGAAGGCAT
>Ga0114973_10002718_pt1 | contig 12690 bp, 9 predicted proteins | sample M_140807_MF_Meta_FD_87025 | JGI IMG/M metagenome (GOLD analysis project Ga0114973, IMG submission 87025) | Freshwater microbial communities from Lake Montjoie, Canada to study carbon cycling - M_140807_MF_MetaG | ecosystem: Environmental > Aquatic > Freshwater > Lake | place: Lake Montjoie... | reverse complement strand
TTAGAGATGGTAAAACAAGAATTTTATTAACAACTGATTTATTATCCAGAGGGATAGATATACCATTGGTTAATTTAGTAATTAACTATGATCTACCTATTAATAAAGAAATATATATTCATAGAATTGGTAGATGTGGTAGATTTGATAAAAAAGGTGTTGCTATTACAATGGTTAAAATGGAAGATCCTTATGATATTAAATTATTTAATAAATTAAAACATCATTATAAACTTAATATAGAAGAATTACCTGATGACATTCACAAATATTTATAATTAATGAACAGGTATAAATATATCATTTTTACTAAAACCATATTTAATGATATCTTTAAACATTGATTCTTCTTCTAATAATGCAAATGTTGGTCTTCCGCCATTTTCATCTTTAGTATATTCAGAATTTTCTAATTTTTCAGAATCTAATAATAGATCAAATGCACCTGTACCTCCTGGAATCACTTTCCCTAAAAGGATTCTTGATGATACTGAATTAGTTGAATCTTTTTCATTAAAAATTGCAGCATTAATAAAATGATCCATTGTTTTTTCAAATGATGCTTTTGTAAAAACATCTGAATCAAGTTTACCTAAACCATGTCTATCTATTGATATTATGGTTCCAGTATGTGTCATCATATCAATCAAAACAGACATATGATTGTGATTAATATCAACACTTGCAGTATTAAATGTACTCATAAATTCATTTAACAAAATTTGTCTGGCTGCCTCAACACCATATAGTCTATATATTGTTGCAATATCATTGCAACTTGTTCTTGCCATATTAATTCCCTTAATGTATTTTATTTTTTCAACATTAATTCCAGATGTAAATACGATATATTCATCGTTTTGTTTAAATTCTCCAGTACTTTCATCTGTTACAAGTCTTTTTGAATTTTCTACACTAATGTTTGATATATTGTTAATTCCTTTTAAAATTATTTGATCTAATATAATTTTTAAAAAATCAGTTAAAATATTGTAATTAAATGATGACATGTTAAATCTAACATGTATTATTTGATTATTTTTATCATTATTTGATAAAATACAACATCTTGTTATTTTAGTAAATATTTCTTTTTCATTTTTCTTTAGATTTTTAAAATTACTAAAATTCTTTTGCCAGTAACTTACAAATTTTGTTTTAATATCAAGTAAGGTAGTTTCTTTATCATGAAGTTTTTCTATACTTAACTTAATTCTGAAAACTAACTGCATTGAATTTAATTCTGTTTTTTGATTATTAATGAAAAATGGATTTTGAACATTATCATTTTTTATTTTATTTGATATTTCATTGTTAAGACCATTGTCATAGTATATTTCTGCAGAATCAATTAATTCCTTAATTGTTAAAAATTTTAGGTAAGATGAAATTTTATTTACTTTTTGTTTCACATTAGCTATATCATTGTTGAAATATATTTTCATTTGTGGTGTTTTAATATCTTTACTATAATGTAATAATTCTTCAATTCTAGGAACACCTCCTGTTACATTACTCTTAGATGCAACACCCGCACTATGCTTTGTATTTAAAGTATTGTGAACGATTATACCATAATCAGTCATAAAAGTTTGATTCATTGGTACTGTAAAATCATATACATATTCTGATTGATCTGGTGTATATATTTCAATATTAATAATTTCATCCCAAATAACATTTGAATTAGCAGCTTGATTTAATATGGTTATTTCATCTATAATTTTTTTTCTATCTTCATGTGCTTCAAATATTTCTATATATTTTTTTAAAGTTCGTCTACCAATTGATTCTTTCTTTTTCCAACGACCATAGTTACGACTTTGACCTGGAAGATTTAATTCTTTCCCACATTTTGCAATAATATGACCTAAACCATTTATTTTATCTATATTATCAGCTAAATCATGTGCATTATCTCTTGATGTATAATTTATAATGTCATTTAACTTATTATCATGTAATAATGATCCTATATATTTTTTATATAATGGCCCGTATTTTGAAGATATATCTAATTCATACATATTAGATCCTCTAACCAAGCCATATCTTAAATGACCAAAAATATCAAAGTAATTTAGTAATAGTGCAATATCTTTAATTAATTGTTCACTACGGCTACAAACTCTAATATTATTTCTAGATCCATGATTATTAAAGTTTCCATCGCCATCAAAATAAGCTTGAATTAATCCAGCTTTAAATTCATTTGGTGCTAAAAATGCAAAATCAGGGACCTTTTTATTAAATGATCCAGTGTTACAAGTTTCATTAATTATTGTTGCTAATACTTTGTAATTAAAACTAGTACTTGTTGAAGGTCCGAATGCCCCTTGAAAATTTCTAACAGTTACTTTTTTATCAAATAATTTAGCAAATTGTGTTGTATTATCAATAAATTGTTTTGATATATTAGAAATTGATATTGTTCCTGTTAGTTTATTTTGTAGTGTTGTTAGATTACCTTCTGCTAAATATGCACCAATAAACCATCCAAATAAATAATCTAATTTGTAAATATTACTATCTATTTCAATATTTTCCTGTACAAATGTATTATCTATATATTTAGCTGCAGGAATACGCATACCTACTTTTAGATCTGCGCCCAAAATTGGTTTAACTGTTTGATCAGATCTAATTAAATGTGAATGACTTAATGTTGTTTCAACTGTTCTACCACTTCTTGTTTTAACTTTAACTAGTTGACCATTTACTGGATGTCTACTTACATGTGAAATCTTATTCCAATGAGTTTTTTCTTTATTATCAACTCCTATAATGTAGTATTCATTTTCTAATGATTCAATTTCAGTTTCAACACTATCAATGTGACCTGTATCAAATGTTAATTTTGGATTTTCTTTAATAATAGTATCACATAATGAACCAATCTCAGTTGTTATCATACTAATCATATTCGTATTTTTATTTTTTGTAACTATTTTAATTTTAGTTGGTCCTAAAATAGACATCTGGGAGCAAGGTTCACCAATTGATTGGGCTGATATAATACCAACCATTTCACCAGGTTCTACCAATGCTTTTACAAAATTTAATTTAATATCTTTAATAATATTATCAAATTGGGATTTTGTTAAACCATATCTGAAAATACATTTCTTTGGACATAAGTAATCATGAATTGCAATCTCTAATAAATACTTTAATGATCTATCATCATGTAGTAAATATTTATCAGTAGGTTTTAAAGATGGTAATAATCTTGTTTCATTACAAGTTAATAATTCTTCAATAGCATCTAGTATATAAGTTGGTGATAATTCTATATTTTCATTATTATTTGAGTAGTCTTGAACAATTCTAACTAAGTTTATAGGTAAAAAGTATTTTTCTTCTAAAACTTTATAATTATTATTAGCTACTTGTTGAATAATTCTTAATTTATCTCTAAAACTTTTAATTTTTTCAATATATTCTTTATTTAACTTTGATAAATCTTTTAATTTAAGTTTCTTTTCCATTTTAGATATTTCATCAGATGTAAAACCATATGCTTCAGTAACTTGTTTATTATCCATTGCTAACATCTCAATCATTAATTGAGATTGTTTAGATTGTTCAATTCCATTCTCACCATAAATGTATTGAATGATTACATTTTTAGAGTTACGATTAGTCATATCATATTTTATAGATAAATCTTCAAGCCCTTTAATAAGTTGCCTTTGAATATATCCAGTTTTGGCTGTCTTAATTGCAGTATCGATTAATCCTTCTCTACCTGCCATAGCATCATAGAAAAACTCATAACTATTTACTCCTTGTACGAAAGAAGATTTAATAAATCCTCTTGCTTCTGGGGTATCGTCGTCTTTATGGAAAATTGGTAATGTTCTACTCTCAATTTTCTTTTTAATTCTACTACCTTCAACCGTCTTCTGTCCAACACAACACATCATATGTTGTACATTCATAATACTTCCTTTTGATTTTGAATTAATCATAACAAATAAATTATTAGTATTATCTAATGTTTTTGTTACTGTATTACCAATATCAACACTAAATGCATTTAAATCTGATTTTAAAATATCTTCAACATTTACAGGATCTAGTTGATCAATATCATTTTCATATTGTGTTAATAAAACGTTGTATTCATTGATTTTATTATTTGCCATTTGATTTACTAAATCGTAAACTTTATTAGTTGATATTGAATCACCAAAACCAATTGTAAAGCCTCTATGTGCTAAAAATGCAAGAACCAATTTCTGACTATCATCAATAAATTTTCTTGTTTTATTAGGTCCATATTTATCCCAAATGATATGAATAATTGAGTTTTTAACTTTTGAAAGTGTAGATTTATCAAGTCTACCCACGGTTAATTTACCATCAACAATTTCAAATATTTTTTTATCATCTTTCATTTTCAAATTATTAATTCCTTTTGGAATGATATATGAAAATATTTCATGACCAGTATAAATTTTATTTTTATCAATTTCAAATTTGTATTCAGAAGTTGTGTTACACAAAAAGTTTGCAACATCGCTACCTTTTACACGTACATCTGGTAATGTAAGTAAATAAGCACCTGATAAAGCATCTTGAACACAACCAATAATTGGATTTGAATCCTTTGCACCAATAATTTGTAAAGATACATTTGCTATTCTTTTTAATTCGTTTCGCGCTTGAATTGATTGCGCTATATGTATATTCATTTCATCACCATCGAAATCGGCGTTATATGGACCACAAACTGAGACATTCACACGTAATGTGTTACAATCATCTCTATCTATTACTTGTGCCCTATGTCCCATCATAGATGGTTTATGTAAAGTTGGTTGACGGTTAAAAAGTACCCAATCATCATTAACAGCATGTCTTTCTACTACATCACCAATGTTAAGTCTAATTGCTTTCTTTCTATATTTAAGATCCATTTTTAGGACCTCGGGTTTACCGTCTCTATATACTGTTCTTAGAACAATATTTGCACCTGGATACTCATCTCTACCATTTTTAACTAACTCTGATAAATGTTTAATATTAAATGGTGTTACTTCTTCTGGAACTGTTAATTCCATTGCTATTTTTTTAGGTATTCCTACTTGATCAATATCAATATAAGGATCTGAAGTAATAACAGATCTTGCTGAAAAATCAACACGTTTTCCCATTAAATTACTACGTACTCTACCTTGTTTACTTTTAATACGTTCTGATATTGATTTTGTTGGTCTGCCACCTGTTTTGAATTCAGACTTTGGCAAAGAAATTGTTTCATTGTCAAAATACTGTACAATATGTAATTGTAATAGATTAGTAATATCTTGACTATAAATTGAAATTTCTGTATTACTTGTTTCTTTGTCCATTTGTGATCTGACTCTTTTATTACTATTTATTATATCAGCTATTTTTAATGTTAAAGAATCTTCCATAGTCGATGATTGCATAAAATCAATTTTAGCTGTAGGTCTTATCATAACAGGTGGAATTGGAAATCGTGTTAAAATTAAATCTTCTGGTCTTTGTATCTTTGGATTAAATCCAAGTAAAAAACATTCAGTATCAGATAAATTTGATAAAATATTATAACAATCACGGGGTGTTAATACTCTTAAAATTTTTTTAACTTGATCTGTTAATTCGCCTGTTTTTTCATCAATAACATTACTTGTACTTTCTCTCTCTAATATTAATTTTAAAGAAGCTGCGCTTTCTTTTTCTTCTTTTTTAATTTTACCAACAGGAGTTCCGCAATTTGGACAAAAATTAATGTTTTTTGTTAAAAGTTTAATTTCTCTAAATCTACTTTCACATTTTTTATTTACTAATTTTTTAAAAACACTATCAAGTCTTTCAATTAAAACTTTTGAACACTGTAAACAAATACATTGTAACACTGTTTTTAAGTGTGAAAGGAATCCATAATGGAAAACATATTCTGCTAACTCTGTATGACCAAAATGGCCTGGACAATCATTTGCATTTTCACCACATGTAGTACATGGTAAATATATATCACATGTGCCTAAACGTAAATCTACTAAACCACCTTTAATAGGTTCATAGTTTTGATAAGATTCTGGAAGATTAATACCAAATGGATCATTTGAGACTGCAGAATATTTCTTTACTTCTTTATTAGTAAATATACAAAAATCTACATTTACAATTGATTTTACATCTTCGCTATAATACTTTGGATCTGTTGACATACTTATTTATATATAGGAGAAACCTTTATATAATTAATAAATCAAATTTTTTAAATTTAATTTCAAACATAGTTTAAATGATTGAAAAAATAATTAAAGATTTTATTGATAAATTTATTCTTGAATTTAAGAAAGAAGAAAATCAAAAAAAACTCGAATTTGAAATATTAAATCCAATACTTACTCATTATACAAATAAAATATATCCTTATATTAGTCTTTTAATGTTTTTATATTTTATTAATTTGGTACTAATAGTACTCATACTTTTTTTAATAATTATGTTTAATCGTAAAAAATAAAATTCTAAACTAAAATAATATGAATAATAAATATGTATCTTTAAATAGAGCTTTAGACAATAGTCAAATTAGTAATATAATTAATAACGCTAATTCTATCTTAGATAGAAACAATGTTTTAAAAAATATAACAAAAAGTAATTTTTTAAAAAATCCAGAACAAACAAGAAAACAAAGTAGTCAAAATATTAATAATGAAATTCAACAACCATTAATAAACTCATCACAACCAATAATTTATATAATTCAACCTCCTAATAATTCAACACAAGAACAATATCAAGAACAATATTCAGAACCAATAAATTATAGTTATTTTAATAATGATGAAGAAAATAATGATGAAGAAAATAATGATGAAGAAAATAATGATGAAGAAAATAATGATAAAGAAAATAATGATAAAGAAAATAATGATAAAGAAAATAATGATGAAACATTATCTGATATAGATTCATCATTAAATTTTGATTCAACTTCACCATATAAATTATTAAATCTTAATAAAATACCAATTCAATCTGTACAAAAACCTATTAATAAAAATCCTTTTGAATTTACACAACAAACTAGTTCTAACAAAATACCAATTCAATCTATGCAACAAACTAGTTCTAATAAAATACCAATTCAATCTATACAACAAACTAGTTCTAATAAAATACCAATTCAATCTATGCAACAAACTAGTTCTAATAAAATACCAATTCAATCTATGCAACAAACTAGTTCTAATAAAATACCAATTCAATCTATCCAACAAACTAGTTCTAACAAAATACCAATTCAATCTATCCAACAAACTAGTTCTAATAATATTCCAAAAAAAACAATAATTATTAAATCACGTGAACCACCAAAATCATCTACTAATAATGACTTCGATGATCTTAAAAATAATTTACTTTTAATTAAAAAGAAATTAGATGATATGCCTCAAAGTAACAATAATACAGATGTTGATTGTACACAAAAAATTGAAAATGTTAAAATAGAACTATTAAATAAAATTAATAAAATCAATGATAAAAATAAAAACACTAAAGAAAATTATATAAATAATTTATTTGATATTTTAATATCTAATGAAATATTAACAAAAAACGAAATTATTAATATAAAAAAAAAAATAAATAATAATGAAATAGATCAAGATACTGTTATTACTTATTTAGAAAATAAGAAAAAATTAAGCAAACAAATTTATTTTAATAAAGAATTAGGTCAACAATTTTCAAATGTTAATTATGATTATACTAATTTATTAGAAGGTAAATGGCAAGTACCCATGCCAAGACCGCCTGTATGTGTCAGTAATGAACAAATTAAAGTTAATCAATATGATAATTATAATTCTAATTTTTCAACATTTAAGTAATTTATTGAACTTTATAATTTGATTATATGTGGATGAATCATATTTCATTTTATAATAAATTATATTATACCAAATCTTTGATAATTTATGTGCATCTTTCCAAATAAAATTATTAGACTCTAATAGTTTAATAAATTTAACCCGCTCATTAAAACGGGATAAACATTCTGATGGTATTCTTTCTAAGTTTTCTTTTTTATTATTAAATATAAATTCTATTTTAGTTTCCATAAATAAGAATAAATAATATAAAATATATAATTAACAATTTTTTATATAATTTATTATAATATGCATTATACAGCTGATGGTAGAGTAATTAGTGAAAATAATAATTTAGTAGAAAAAAAACCTCTAAGATTTAATTATGAAACTAATAATTATAGTAATGTCTCATCTGTTATGAATAAGTCAATATTTGGAAATGAAGATAGTATTATTGAATTACCAAAAAGTAATATTGTGAACACTGGATATAATAATTATTTAAATCTTGTTAACTTTGAAGATCCTAGTGATGCATTTGTTTTAAGTAATATTTCAAATAATAAATTTCCATATGGACTTAGTCCAGAAAACACCAAGATTTCTTTAAACGAATTACAAACAAATAAAATAACCAATATACCTTTTCAAAATAATAATGATTTTAATGTAAATCAACAAGTGCCACTTGCGTCTGCTTCTCAACCCTCTCCATTCGCTTTTATTCCTCAACAATCCCAATTTGATTTTATTTCCCAACCATTATCATTTTCTCAGCAACCTCCGATTGCTTCTGTTTCTCAACAAGTACCAATTGCTTCTGTTTCACAACAAGTACCAATTGCTTCTCAACCTGCACCATTAGCTTTCGTTCCTCAACAATCGCCTTTTGATTTTGTTTTCCAACCATTATTATTTTCTCAACAAGCACCAGTTATTTCTCAACAAGCACCAGTTATTTCTCAACAAGCACCAGTTATTTCTCAACAAGCACCAATCAATTTATTACCTTCTGCATTTTTAATTCAAAATGAAAAAACAAATTTACCTATTTCAAACAATGATTCAATTTCATTATTTTCTATGGAAAATGTTATAGAATCATCAATGGAAAATGTTATAGAATCATCAATGGAAAGTCCTATATCAACTACTGAATTAATTCCAATATTTTCTATGGAAGATATAAAATCAATAGTTGAAATACCTAATTTGCCAATTATTCAAAGTTCTGAAAATGATTTTGTTGAATTTCCAAATTCAGAACAAGATTTATTAAATTATGAACCAAATAAATATGAAGATCAAAATACAAAAAAAATACAAGAATCATCTAGTTTTGCCCCAACTATTTATACATCATCATTAAGTAGTCCATATTATTTATCACTTGAAACACCATATGTTGTACAATCATCTTACAATGCACCTTCTAGCGATCAAGTGCAATCATCTTACAATGCACCTTCTAGCGATCAAGTGCAATCATCTTACAATGCACCTTCTAGCGATCAAGTGCAATCATCTTACATTGCACCTTCTAGCGATCAAGTGCAATCATCTTACATTGCACCTTCTAGCGATCAAGTGCAATCATCTTACATTGCACCTTCTAGTAATCAAGTACAATCATCTTATAATGCACCTTCTAGTGATGAAGTAATAAATACAATACTACAATCATCCTTAGAAAATCTATCTGAACAAGAATTAATTGATACACTATTAAAAGAAGGTGTTTCTATAGATTCATTAATTCCCACAGGTTCTATAGAAGATATTATGAATCAAGATATTATGAAAGAAGATATAATTTCACAAACTTCTGAAATTTCAGATGAAACACTTAGATTATTTCAAAACCAAATTAATAAATTAGCTAGTATGAATATTTAAATTTTATACTAAAACAAAAATTTTTATCTAAATTAATTATAATGGATAATATATACCTTATAATTATTGTTATTGTTCTAGTTTTCATTTTTATATATCAAATATTAAGTTTAGAAAATTTTGATGAAACTAAAATTAATACAGGCAAAAAAGCGGAAGAAAGAATAAAAGAATTTGATTTAATAAAATTTAAACCATATATTGATAAATATTTCAAACCAATTAAGATTATTGATTTAAAAACTATACCTGTAAATAAAAATGGATTAATATTTTGTTCAGTTGCTTCTTATAGAGACATGCAATGTCCATTAACTGTTGGAGACATGATTAAAAAAGCTAAAAATCCAGAAAGATTAGTTATATGTATTAATCAACAAAATGCAGACGTTGATCAAGATTGTTTTAATAATGTAGACTATTCTCCAGCAAAAATTAAATTTATAAAATTAACTGATAGAGAAGCAAGAGGACCTTGTTGGGCAAGATATTTAATACAACAAGAATGGAGAGGAGAAGAATATTTTTTACAAATTGACTCACATATGAGATTTGTAGAAAATTGGGATCAAAAATGTATTGAACAATTAAAAATGTTACCAGATAAATCATGTTTAACAAACTATGTTTCAAACTTCAATTTGAAAGAAGGAAAACCCGACGAACAAAATCAATTAAGAGGTCCTCTATTTATCGTAAATAAAGAAACATCTGATGTAGACGGATTTTTCAGAGTCAATTCAGGATTTATACAAACAGCTGAAAAACCAATGTTAGCAAAAGGGTGGGCAGCTTGTTTTTCATTCTCAGGTTCCGAAATAATTCATGATGCTCCATATGACCCATATACACCTTTCTTATTTTTTGGTGAAGAGATGGATATTTGGGCAAGAATGTGGTCAAGAGGTTGGAAAGTATATGCACCATCAGTACCTATATGTTTTACAAGTTTTGATAGAAGTTATAGACCAACATTCTGGGAGCATCCTGATCAAAGATCTGGTGATTATCTTTCTAGATTAAGATTATATTATAAATTTGGATATTTAGATAATATACACGATGATCTTAAGATTGGCTTACAACATTATGATATAGACAGAAGTAAAACTTGGAGAGAATTTCTTGAGTATTGTTTAGATGATGAACCAACGACAAATGACAATAAAAAAGTATAGTTATTTTCTTAATTTAATATATAATGTTAACAAATATTTCTACAAATGATAGAAACATGTTATTACAAATTATGATCTTTTATTCAATACTAACATACTTTATTTTTCCACTAGGTGGATTTTATATTAGTAAAAATAAAGAAGGTATAACAAATGGTATGATATTAGGTTCAATAATTTCTATTCTTTTATGGTTTAATTATGGATTAAGAATGATTAATTTAAGTTAAATATTATTAATCTAATTCCATATTTTTAGTATAAATATAAGCAATTTTCTGTATTTTTTGTTTTATTTCTTCTTTTAATTCATATTTTGAATTTTTTTTAAATTCTTCATAACATTCTCTCATATCTTGACTTAAAATGCCTTGTTTTTCTTTATAAAATTTAAGAAACATATCTGCACCCAGTTTAAAAAGATCATTTAATAAATCGTCTTTATCAACTGCTTTCCATTTATCATCATCATACTTAAAACCTATATCCGATCGTAAACTTGTAATTTTAACATTATTATTTTCTTTATGATTAGGATTAAATTTAATATTTTCAATCAACTTTGATATTGGTAAATTATGTTCATCTTCACAAAGTAAATTTGTAAAGATATTTTTGATAAAATTATCACTAATGTAACTTATATTATCATTATTATAATTATTAATAATTAATGTATTATTATTAATTGTACCATTATTAGTTATATTATTATTAGTAATAATAATATCATTTTCTTTCTTTATTTTACATATTTTTAAATGTCTCCATTTAGATTGTCTTGAAGCTAAAACTTTATTACAGTTTTCACATTTATGTATTTGGTTTATATTTACATCATTATGAAACTTTCTATTATGATTCCAGAAAGATTGGTAAGAAGCATATTTTTTATTACATAATTTACAATTAAAATCCATATTAATATTTATAAATTAAAACTTATAAAGTTTAATTTATTATTTATACTTAAAAAGATGTATACAAAATGATTACAAAATGATATATATAAACTTTTATAATTATATATATTTAATTGAATGATATCATCATATATTACATGTTTATAAAAATATAACTAGTTATAATCATCGTATTATATACATTAATATATAATAATTTGTAACCATATTTGGTAGTATGATTATTATATCATATAAATAATTTTTAATTATTATTATTGTAAATAATATGATATATTAAAACACAAAGTAATAAAAGTTTATTATATTGAAGCAGATAAATATTTCGGTTACACGATGACAGTAAATTGTATACAAAATAAATTTGACATTTTTTAATTTTTATGTAAAATTTATGATTGTTTTATTTAATAAAGTTAATTATAAATATATTAAATAAAATATTACATCTGTATATCATAAACTTATTTAAATAATTTATATAAGCATCTTTAATGAAAATAATAAATTGTATACAAAAGTATAAACCTGTGTGTGCACACCATGATATGGCGCATGAAAGTATTTATAAAAATAAATATATTATTCAAAAAAATTAATACAAATTTCTATTATATTTGTAAATAATGTTATATCATTTTCTAATGGTAATATAAATCGATCTCTATTAGCTTTTTCCTGATATTTTTTTAATTTTTTTAAAACATTTAATTCAACTAAATTTAATGTTTCTTCATCAACACATTTTTTATAATAAATAACTTGATGATCACACGTTTTATTATATGTACTTAATCTATTTTTTAAATTTTTTGCTTTACCCAC
>Ga0114973_10002715_pt1 | contig 12694 bp, 9 predicted proteins | sample M_140807_MF_Meta_FD_87025 | JGI IMG/M metagenome (GOLD analysis project Ga0114973, IMG submission 87025) | Freshwater microbial communities from Lake Montjoie, Canada to study carbon cycling - M_140807_MF_MetaG | ecosystem: Environmental > Aquatic > Freshwater > Lake | place: Lake Montjoie... | reverse complement strand
TGTGTATATTGTCTGTCAGACATCAATCGCTTCGTTGATGTCTCAGCAATCTTGTTTGGTTTCGGAGGTCGGTGCCGACCTGGAAAATCATGATCATGATAATACGTTGGATCATTATCATGAATGGGAGGAAGATGAGGCGAACTTTCTTTTGCCGGGGGTCGGGACCGAGTCGGAGTCTTGTTTAAAATCGCCAGATGCGCCTGAAGGTGCGCATCTTACCCCCGAAGGGGTTGCCGCTGCGCAGCCGCTTACCCCATTACCAGGGGTTGCTACGCTTACCCCCGAAGGGGTTGATGCTTCGCATCTTACCCCCGAAGGGGTTGCTGCGCTTACCCACCGTTGGAACTACTACTACCATTTGCCCAATGACAAAAATTGGAACCTAGACAGTTATAAAATCATCATGGCCAATATCAGCACCGTACAGCAATTGATCGCCATGAACGAATCTCTCACCGACAATATCATCAAAAATTGCATGTTGTTTGTGATGCGCGCGGGTATCACGCCCATGTGGGAGGACCCCCAAAACCGCCAAGGCGGATGCTTTTCCTACAAGGTCACCAATAAAACGGTCATTACGGTGTGGCGCCGACTCACCTATTTGTTGTGCGGGTATTCCCTCACGACCGACCCGTCCCACATGGACTGGGTCAACGGCATCACGATTTCGCCTAAACGGGGGTTTTGTATCATCAAAATATGGATGCGTAATTGCAATCTCCAGGACCCCGCGGTCATTGTCAATGTGGAACAGCTCATGCGCAACGGATGCCTGTTCAAATCCCATACCCCGGAATTCTAGAGGACGGAGAAAGGGGGGAGGGGCGTGGTATGTGTAGTTCATCTCTAGGTTTCATCCTAGTGATGAATAAGTGTCTTCATGATGTGCCCCTTACTTGGGCGAAATAGAATGAATGACGAGCGCCACCGATTCATGTTGGCTTCCCGACATTCCCGTGGGCTGCCCGTCCATACCAATCCACGTATAGTCCACGTCATTTTCTTGAATGAAATCGTACCACGCTTTCAGTTCCCCCGTCTCGCCATCAAAACCCTCGTAATTGACCAGTTCGTCAAACACGACCATGCAATCCGGCGCCAACAGGTCTTTCAGAGTGTCCAATACGAATTTCGTGGAACTGTACAGGTCGGCGTCCAAGTGCAAAAAAGCGACCTTTTTGTCTTGGCTTGCCATGAACAAAGGCAAAGTATCCTGAAACCATCCCTTGACCAACACCACATTGGCCTTTACGTCGGGCAGTTGACCTTCACGGTTAAATGCTCCGGCATCAAATCCGTCCCGCCATTTCTCGGGCAACCCCTCAAAACTGTCAAAACCGTACACGGTGCCCTCGGTAAACCCGGCAATGTAGTTGATGGTATGTCCACTGAACACCCCAAACTCCAACCACAGTGTCTGGGGGTCGTGCTGCAGTTTCATATGTTCAAACACATGGGTGAGAGGGTACGTTTTCACGTCCGGAATGGATGAAAGGAGACTCAACATGGAAGATATATGTGAACGACGATCATGTCTTTACATCCTTGCAGGCGCCGTCTTCACGATAGGCCCGGATCCACGTTTTCTAGGTTTCTTTTTCATGGTGCGCCGCTTTCCTCCGTGTTTGGATTTTTGTGCGTTGACGGCAACGGTTGTGAATGATAAGAGGTGGGAGGATGGTTGGTAAAATGGTCTATGGCGGTTTGTAGCGCACCCATGCGCTCTTCTGTCACAACGGGGTTCTTGTTGCGCTTTCTGGTCGCTTGATTGACCGTGAATGAACCTGTGGTATCTGGTAAACGCACCTGCGCGGACGTATCTAACAGTTCATGGATGGAAAACCGGCTCATGCTGGTATAGAATATAGGGATGTTTGTGGCCGCTTGGTTGGCCAATACATGGATGAGGTAAGCATAGCAACCCCTGATAATTGAGTAAGATGCGAAGCGGCAAGGGAGTCGCCGGGTGACCCGGCGACGGGGATGATACATATGAGTAAATATCCGTAGTATGTAGAAAGATACCACGGATCACAGAAATGCCATTAATCACCAATGATAATATCCGGACCTTGGTGAAGCAGTACATTACAACCCCCGACAAACTCCCGGCAGGATTGAAGAAACCAGACGCCGCGGGCAACATGGTTCCCATTCCCATCGGGCAATGGGATGTCAGTGAGGTCACGAACATGGATTCACTATTCATGGGTCATACCAATACCAATACCAACTTCAACGAGCCGTTGAACAACTGGAACGTCAGTAATGTCACCAATATGTCCAATATGTTCAATAGTTGTAGGCATTTCAATCAACCGCTTGACCAATGGAATGTCGGCAGGGTCACCAAAATGAAAAGTATGTTTAGCAATTGTGAGGATTTTAACCAACCGCTCAACGCCTGGGCTAATGACACGAGGCGTGTAGAAAATATGGAGAGTATGTTTTATAATTGCAGGAGTTTCAATCAACCCCTCGCTCGGTGGAATGTGAGTGGGGTGCGTAGTATGAAAGATATGTTTTACATGGCCACTCAGTTCCGCCAAAATTTGACCGGATGGGATGTGACGAATGTGCGGCTTCTGGGACTTGGCCTTACATGGGATGTGTATGCAATGCAAATGTTTGATAGAAGTGGTATGCGTGGAAACCGTCACCTATGGCCTCGCTTTGGTACACCACCACGACCTCCGCCACCACCTCCAACAGTAGCCCCTCAGGTGGATCCGCACCAGGTTCACCGCGAATCGGGTAAGATTGACTATACCCAACTCAATGCATTTTACGAGGAGAAATTGGGGGGAGAGCCACCGCTTCCTCCCAGTTATCCCGGGTACATCCAAGCGGCCATGGCCGAGTTCATTGAACAGGGTGAGGTGGGAGCGGACGATGCACCCACCACTGTCTTTGCTATCACCGACCCCCGGGCTCAGCTACGTGCGGGATTGGAACAAATTATGACCACCCGCTTGAACGGGCTGAATTACCAGGAGAAGTCCCCGGTGGTCCTGCAGGCCCTGGTGAACACGGTGGAGTACGTGAAGCGGCAGCCGCCGGCGTTTCAGGGGGCGTATATGGACGCCTTTGTCCAGGATTGCACGACCGCGTACGAAGGGACGGCAGGGATGACCTGTGCAGCGGGAGCGTTGGAACGGGTGATACTGTCGGTGACCAACGCCATACAAACCATGAATTCGGTGGACCAAGGGAACCCGGAGTGGAATACGCTACTGGACATCATTACGGTGAGCCCCCGGACCAAGATCCCGGAACTCATCCGGGCGTGGTACAAGGACCACAAGACGGGGGAGGATGGCCGACCGACGGCTTTCTCGGTGGATGAGCGGAATGCAGAGGGCCGCCGGGACCACCTGAAACGTACCCTATTGAGAATGTACCCCCGGGAGGAAGCGTTGATTGAGGCCATGATTACCGAGATTGCCGATAATATCGGGTACGAGAACGACGATTTCAACGTGCAGTACGGAGGGCGTCGGCGCCGTCGTCGGGTCACCCGTCGCCGAGGGAGAGGGGGTCGCCAAAGGGTCACCCGTCGTTGTAAGCGTAATGCGAAGCGGCAACCCAGTTGAGAGTAAGCTCAGTGTAAAAATTGAATCGTCAATGATATCGGATGACAAGGATCCTATATCATTCGTGGAATATGGTCATAGAACAGTGCGGCGTCTGCTTGGACACCTTTGACACCTATTCTAGCTTGCCGTGTGGTCACGGGTTCTGTGAAGGATGCACCTCCCGTCTCGCGCGATGCCCCTTCTGCCGCACACCTTGCCGTGCCCACGCCGGATCCGAGCCCGGATCCGAGCCCGGATCCGAGCCCGACTTTGACCTCATTCAGAGTGAGCATGTACGCGTGATGGTGAGGGCGGCGTACCGGGTGCTCAATGAACACCAGCTGTGGGACAGACTGCGCAATGTTGAGCCCAGTCGCGAGACGGGATTCGCCTTTTCCCAGGACCCGGATATTCTCTCAATCATGCGTCTGATTGTGGACGACCCCCATTATACCGGCCACAGCGGCGCGAGTATAGGACAAACCATGCAAATGATGTATTTAGTGGCACGCCGAGGATTCGCAGCGCTGGTCCACTATCTGGAATCCGACTAAATGGCCGGCAAGGACGACAGGCAGAGGCGGATGGACCCGAGCGAGGCGCATTCGTAACTGCAGATGAGGGGGAGGTCGTTGCTCAAATACAATTCCACGGTATTGCACAGGGGCGTGCATTTGATGAATTGCAACAGCGATTTCGTGGAGAAGACGCCCTGGGTCACGACCGAGGGGTCGTTGGACCGCTGCACGAATTCGGTATAGCCGTCCGTTTCCGTCCGGTAAATCTGGGTACTGGCGAAATTGCCTTCGCACGAAAACTTGAGCTCCGTGCACGTGTTGCGGATTTCTACCCGTTCCGAGATGGAATTCATGTCGCGGCAAATCTTCTGAAAATCCAGCGACGGCAACGTGATGATGGTGGTGTACTCAATGTCGGGAATGACCAGCTCCTCCAACTCCGGGTCAATGAGCCGCAGTTTCTGGATATAGCACTGGTGGATGTCGCCGTTCTCGTACTGGAGACCCAGATGCGAGACCACGCCACCGTTGTAGTCGTTCTTGTCAATGTAAATCGTGAGCGTGTCGTCGTTGGACATGGTGGAAATCACCTTGAACAAATGCAGCGTATTGGCGCAAATCACGATTTTTTCCGGACCGCACTTGTAGAGCTCAAATTTGTTGGCGTGGAGGACCACGTTCACCAAGATGGTATGGGTCTTGTCAAAGTTGATGATGCGCATGCCCTCCTTGGTGAACGTAATGTTGGCGTCCGTCAAGATGTCCTTGATGGCCGTAATCATGTTGCGGATGGGCTGAATCTGGACGGTCTTGATGAGAAGCACATATTGGTCGTCGTTGGCGGTGGTGGTCATCTAGCGCGTTTGATTCGGAATACTATGGTTGGCATATCCACTTTATGCCGTTTTTTACGCACATTCCCGAATCTCTTCGGAAACGCGTTGCGTCCGTTTTTTTCTTTTTGTCGCGTCTGTTATAGGGTGGAAACATGGACAACGAACGCGTGGCCCAGATTACCCAAGATATCCACAAGGGTATCGCCGAATGCCGGCGACAGTCCAACCAAACTTTGCTAAAGCGGCGGTACGGTACCCTCTCGGAACAGACCAAGCGGGAAATTTTTCAACTGGAAATGTCCATGTGCCTGGAAAGCGCCTACATGACCTGCATCCAACGCGTGAACCGTACTGACCCGGCCCTTTCCTCCATTGAAATATGTGAACCGATTGTCCAAGAATACAAGGTGCGTACTTCCCAGGAATCCTACACCTTTGCCGATTTAAATCGCCCCCTGAAGGGGGCGATTCCAGGGGCAAAGGCAACGTTGCCACGCGCATTTTAAATGCGCGAAGGTGTACAGGGCCTGAAAGAACGCGACATGACAACATGATGTATGTGATCCTATACTTCATGTTGGGGGAGGGGGCGGAGAAGGGCCAGGTTCGGGGCCTTTTTCCTAAATGTACCAAGATGGGGGTGGCAGGGGATTGGACCCCCGGACCCACGGACCCACGGACCCCCGTACCCCCCGGAATCCTATACATTTCATTGGGGATTGGGGGTCTATTTGCTATGAAACATGCTGTTGACGTTGCTGCCGTTCGTGAGGACCCCGTCCATCATGTAGCTGGTGGTACCCACCATGCGATTGAGCGAATCCATCATCCCCGGGGAAATCGTGGGTTGAGACGTGAGAACTCCCGTCATGGCGTTGGGCGTAAATTCCGGTACCGGCGTCCATTCCGGTCCCAGGGCGCCTCCTTGGTACTTGACGATCTTGGTACGCGCGCCCTCTTTGACCAGTTTGCCCGCCGGTTCCATCGGCTGTCGGCCACGGTCGGCGGCGGCAAATGTGGTCCGGTCAAAGAGCTCCCCGGTGGCCTCGTTGTAGTAATATTTGACGCCTTGTACGGTGACATCGCGGTACGCCACCGCCTGTTTCCGCACCACCGTCTTGGCCTGGACCTGGGCGTCGTCTTCCAGGGACGGATACGACATGAAATCGTTGGTTTGGGATGCCGCGCGGTTGGCCCCGAAACAGGCCTTCTTGTCGGACGCGTACAACACGCAATCCACGGAACTGGTCTTGGCCACACCTAAAATCTGTTGACTGATACGCTGCTTCTGGAACGAAATTTCGTAGAGGGTCTCGTCCGTGGTGACCGGCCGTTGCGGGGCGGTGCGACTGAGATCGCTGTTCATCAAATTCAAATATTTCTGGTCCTTCTTCTGGGCCTCGCTAAAGACGGCCAGGTAGATGAAGACTTTAACGGTGCGCAGTTCGGGCGGCAGGTCCTCGTGGCTGCAAATGCGGCGGGCGCGGCCGACCACTTGATCCACCCGTACCATGTTCCAGTAGGGTTCCACGATGTGCACATAGCGGGTATTTTTCAGGTTGATGCCTTCGGCCCCCGCGGCGGTAATCATCAGGACGCGAATCACGTCGCCCATCGTGTTCTTCTTCCCCGCCGTATCGTACGCTTCCAGCTTCTTGGTAATACGGGGAGGCACCAGATCCCACGTCCCGTTGTACACATTACGAATAATCTCTTTTTCTTCCTCGGATTCCGTGCCGGTATAGAGAACATATCGGGGTTGAGAGGGCACCAGGTCGGCCGCCAGATCCCATTCCCCGTCGGACTGTTTCTTGAGTGTGAACGGCTGGAAACCGTGGACGTCCAAGACGAGGCGGAGGATGCCGATGCCCTCCAACGTGCGGAAACTGGAATATACCAAGTGGAGACCCACGTGTTTCTCATTCACAATATTGTCCAAGACGGCGGCGAACTTGGGGCTGTATTTAGGCAAATGTTCTTGGTCCAAATAGTCGGGGGAGGCGATGGCGGACAGGGCGGCCTGGATGCTGGCCGCGCTAGCGGCCTCCTCGCCTTCCTGGTCGTCCACGTTTTCCACTAAATCGTTGTCTCCTGTCCCCTCGCCGGCCCCCCCTTCTTGGTCCACTTTAGACATTTCCGGTTCGGTTGCCTCCGACAACGGCGCGTTTGATTCCCGGCCGTCGGCGGCTTTAGATGCATCGGTGTCCGTGGTTTCCCATTCTCCATTTTTTGAAGAAGACCCAAGAAGGTCCGGGGCGTTGCCATATTTAGCAACCTCTGGCAACGGCGCGTTTGATTCCTGGTCGTCGGCGGCTTTAGATGCATCGTCGCTGGCCCCGGCCTCGGCCTCGGCCCCTCCCTCTTGGTCTACTTTAGACGTTTCCGTTTCCGGTTCGGTTTCCTCGGCCTCGGCCTTGCCTTCTTTAGTAGAAACCTCCGAGGAAGGTCGCCCCGGCGGTTCGGGCCAGGCAAAGTTGCAACAGGCGCGCGAGTAGATCCGATACGTGGACGTGAATTCCCGGAAGAGTTCTTGGCCGGGGGCGGCCGCCGCCCCCTTTTTCTTCATCTTTTGCGCATTGGATTCCTTCTTTTGTTCCTCCATGCGGACGGCGGAATAGCGTTCCAGTTGGTAGTCGCTCATGTCGGTTTTCACCAGTTCGTAGACGTCGCCTTGGTCCGTTTCCACCAGTTTAGGCAACAATCCCTCTTGGGGACTACGGAAGTACGAGGTGAGTCCCAGGATGCGGCGGGCAAAGACATCGGCCTGTTTCATGGATCCCGTGTCCATGTCCACAAACATGTCCAAGAAGGCGTCCTTGTTGTCCGGCAGGCATTTGTAGAGATCCACTTTCGGCGCCACGACGACCTGGAGACCGTTGCGTCGGAGGATGTCCTTGACTTTAGCCACAAATTTGGCGTCGTCCAGGTTGCCGGTTTCGTCCAAGCACACGCCCCGGTAAGCGGGGTCCACGGCTTCCTGGCCCGCGCCGCCGTGGTGGGGCTCGCGGTCACCGACGTACTGTTGGTGCGGGGGGATCACATACTCCTCTTGGGGATTGGGATCCACGTCCATCATGCCGGGGTCGGGGCCGAGGTCCGGCGGCGGGGCTGCGGCGGTCGCGGTGGCCTTCTTGGTCTTCCTGGCCCCGGGGGCCGAAGGCCCTCCTTTAACCCCGGGGGCCGGAGGCCCCCCTTTAGTCGTTTTTCCAGGGGCGGTGGTTCCGACCCCTTCTCCCGGCCCCGGAGGGGCCGGGGCCTTCTTGGTCTTCCTGGTCGCGGCGGCCGCCGTCGCTTTAGCCATTTTGGTGGAGGCGGTGGCGGTAACCGGGCCCGGCCGGCACACCCCCGTCGTGTTGTTGACAAAGCCAAACGGGTTGCGAGTCACGGTCAACCGGTTCTGACTGTATTCCACGTAATCCAGGGTCTCAAAGTTCTCGCGTTTGAACATGGCCAAGAGGGTCTCCGTGGTCACTTTAGCCGTCGTTTCCACCCCCAGCGTGAACGTCCAGGTTTTGATATAACCCCGCAACATGTTGTACATGACCGCAATCTCGTTGGGCGTGTTGATGATGGGCGTACCCGACAGGAACACGACCCGGGCGTCTTGGGCACTCATCAAATATTCGTATAGGAGCAAACTGACCGGGGTGGTCGCCGCCACCTTGATGCCGGTGGCCCGTTTAGGCATCCTGGACAATTGGTTGACGATGCGGTTGACCAAATTGTGGGCCTCGTCCACGATGATCACCGCGCCGTCAAACGGATTCTTGGTATAATTGTCCGTCAAATCGGCGAAAATCCGTTTCAGATTGGGCGCATTGTAGTTGATATCCAGGTATTTAGCCCGAATCATCTGGTTCAACTGGTCGTCCACCGCTTTCTGGTCTTCTTCGGACAAATCGGCAAAGGCGGTGGCCTGGGCTGGGGAGGTGGACACATCTTGGCCGCTTTTAGGCGCCTGTGCCATCCACGCCCCCTTCTTCTTGCGCACATAATCTAGCGGCAACGCCAGGCGGTCGGACAATTCGGCCTCCAGATCGGGCTGGCCGACGGTGCGAACAAATGTCCACGCCTGGTTTTTCTTGTAGAGGGGGTCGCCGGCGCGTTTGAGTTCCGTGAAAAAATTCATTTTGAGGGACGCCGGGGTCATCACCACGATTTTCTTGTGCGATTTCATGCCCTCGGCAATCGTGATGGCGGCCAGCGTCTTCCCCGACCCCAAACCGTAGTATAGGAGCAGTCCGCGGTAGGGGGAATACAGGTTGAGGTAGTCGCGGGCCACCCGTTGGTGCACCAAGAGTTCCAGGTCGGCACCCTCGTCGCCCATGGTCTTGAGTTTCCCACAGGAAATGGCCTGTTCCTTGGAGGCCAGTTCTTTCATATAGGGGTCAAAGAGGCGGTGGACAGTGTCCAAGAATCGCTGGCGGTTGCTCATGTAGTAGGGGGAGGTGCGCAACACGGACCTGGATACCGGGGCCGCCGCCGGGGCCAACGGCGGCGCGGCCGCCGCCGCTGCTTTTTTAGACGTCTTCTCTACTTCTGCATCCCCCTCCTCCTCTTTAGACGTCTTTTCTACCGCCGCCCCCGCCACCCCCTCCGCCTCCTCCTCTTTAGGCGTTTCCTCGGTCGCGGTATCTCGCTTCAAGACCATCTTGACCGATTTCTTGGCGACCTTGGATCCCTCTGTTTTCGCCGGTTTGGCTCCCTCGGCGGCCACCGGTTCTTCTGGTTTCTCCGGTTCCTGGACGGCCGTTTTGGATTCCTCGGCGGCCGCCGGTTCTTCTGGTTTCTCCGGTTCCTGGACGGCCGGTTTGGCTCCCTCGGCGGCCACCGGTTCTTCTGGTTTCTCCGGTTCTTGGACGGCCGTTTTGGATTCCTCGGCGGCCGCCGGTTCTTTAGGCGTATCCGCATCGCGAACCGTATCGGCCATCTTGGTCGTCTCCTTGGCCACATGTCCGCGCACCGTACCACGGTTGATGCGTTCCAAGATGACGTCGCGGTCCATGTCGGTGGCAGCACGGCGGTCTTGGAACCCCACGTTGACCCGGATACCCTCTTTCAGCCTCCGGCTCGGGAAATTCCGCGCTTTTAGGCGATCCAAGATGGCTTCCATATAGAACCAAATAAAAATCGCCAAATACCTATACTCTATTTGGTGATTTTTTGGGGTAGATGCGTAGCGCGGTGCGTCCAATCACATCTGTTGCGTCGCGCGCACGGCCACCTCGCACGCAATTTGTTCCGCCTTTTTCTTGATTTTGTGTTGTCCTCGCCCCAGGAAGACCAGGATTTTGCCATGCACCGACATGTGCTCGTGGATGGCCTGAAACGACGCAAACCGTTCTATCGGCAGTGCGTGTTCGTGGGTCAGCCCATGCATACTTTGGCCTAAACACAAATACACGCCCATGCTGTACCCCGTCTCCGGTTGGTACGGCTGTATCTCCAGGTACTCCGGGGTGACCTTGAACGTCTTCTGAATCCGCACCTGCAGAATATTCTTGTAATTGTCGTCGTTGCGGATCAGGTCAATCCAGTTGACGTGCTTCTCAAACACGTTTTCCAAGAATATTTGCGCCATCTGGAACCCGGGGCCGGTCAAGAACACATTCTGAAACCAGGCGTCCTCGTCCTTGACCGGAATCTTGTTGAAATCCAGGAAAATGGCCCCCAAAAAGGCCTCAAACAGGCAGCCCAGCTTCTTCATGTTGTTGCGGGTCTGCTTTTCCTCGGCATTCTTGGACAACACGAACCATTTATGCAGTCCCATTTCGTAGGCAATGCGTCCGATGGACTCGTTCTTGACCAGGGCGATTTTCTTCTCCGTCATGAACCCCTCGTTCTCCTTGGGAAACCGCCGGTACAGGTAGAATTTAGTGATACATTCCAGGACCCCGTCGCCGACGAATTCCAGGCGTTCGTTGGACTTGGTATACAAGGGCAAGCAGTTGGCCGGTTGCGGCATGATGACCAGGTCCTTGGGCGGATGCAGTTGCAAGAGGGGGGAACGCGTGTAAGACCGGTGCACAAAGGCCCGGCGGTAAAACTCGTAGTGTTGGATGGGGACGTCAATGCCGTAGTTTTTCAACAGGGCCTCCACCTCGGATTTAGGAATCATGCGGTTCAGGGAATTGTAGGGGTCATAGATGTAGGTTTCCACGCCGTGGCGCATCTCCATCCGAATGTCGTCGTCGGTGTACATCTGGCGTTTGTATCCCATAGGTACATTGGGGAGACTGGGCGCATTTTGCGCATAGAGGGCCGCCGGCAAATGCGTGGACCCCCCCGGGGCACGGAGAGATGGGTCTTCTGTACAACGGTTGGAGGCGATTCCTCCAGACGTGGTAATGAGAGCAGACATGGGAGATAATGGGTAGCTGGACCAAGAGTACTATCTAGATATCTATTCAATTTTCTATATGGTTTGTGACTCGGCGCCCGTTATTTTGTGCGCGGTAAATATATAAACCACTTGCAAAACATGGTTCTTTCTGGTTCTTGGAAAGCGACGTATCAAAGCAGTTTAGTGAACAGAGACCAGGGCGGAGGCGCCAAGAAGGCGGGCATACCGCCCACGGCCAACATCCCGGATTCCGTGTACAACGCGTACGTGGAGCGCGGCAACGGTATCTTGAGCCTGGTCAACATGCGCACCAACCGGTTCAGTCGGTTCCCCAACCAGAACCTGCCGATGAACATGGTGCACTCCCGGAAGCCGATGATGCACTAAACACCGTGCTCCCCACCCCCTCTCACTCTCCCCCCCTGAATGAATGACATGTATAGGATCCTATACATGTGATTTTGGATTTAGACATCTTGGTCCGCTTGCAGCAAGGGCAAGAGGCGTAAAGACTTGGTGCGTTGCCTTGATAAGCACACGATGCATATTTACGTGGACGAACGCGAACACACCTTGTACAGTGCCCTGGTGGATTTGGTGGCCTACCACCGACAGGCCGCGGCCGCGCCCACAGCCGCTCCTACGATCCAAATCACCAAGAAAGTCCTGGTTTTAGGCGATATCTTGATAGAACATCCCGACGGTCGTCCCGCGCTCTTGGTGGAACGTAAAACGCTCTCGGACCTGTTGTCCAGCATCCGCGATTCCCGGTACGATGAGCAGTCGTACCGTCTGGTGCACGCCTCGGGGTTCCATCCCCACAACATTGTGTATGTGATTGAAGGTGTGATGGGCCAGCTCTCGCAGCAAAAGGACCGGGACCTCGTGTACAGTGCGTCGTTTTCCCTCAACCATTACAAGGGCTTTAGCGTATTTCGGACCGCCACCGTCCTGGAAACGGCGCAGTGGTTGTGGGCAGTGACGACGAAAATCCACCGGAATACTCAGCAGAACAAGGCGCCGCGGTACGCCAGCGGAGCCGGCGCCGCAGGTGAAGAGGAAGAACCGGTCACCGACGACGCAACCCCGACCCACGGATCCGATGCCCTGACCCCGACCCTGACCCCACCCCCCTACTGTTCCGTCGTGAAAAAGGTCAAGAAGGACAATGTCACCCCCGATAACTGGGGCGAAATCGTGTTATGCCAGATCCCCAGCGTCAGCGCCGTCAGTGCCACGGCCATTTTGCAACGTTACCGTACCCTGGCCCAGCTCATGGCCGCCCTGCAGGCCGACCCCCATTGCCTGGACAGCATCACGACCGTGTCCGCCGGCAAATCCCGCAAGCTGAGTTCGGCCGTGGTGGCCAATGTGCGCAAATTCTTGGTGGACCCCGCACCCGTACCTGCCCCCGCA
>Ga0114973_10002714_pt1 | contig 12695 bp, 10 predicted proteins | sample M_140807_MF_Meta_FD_87025 | JGI IMG/M metagenome (GOLD analysis project Ga0114973, IMG submission 87025) | Freshwater microbial communities from Lake Montjoie, Canada to study carbon cycling - M_140807_MF_MetaG | ecosystem: Environmental > Aquatic > Freshwater > Lake | place: Lake Montjoie... | reverse complement strand
ATTGGTAATTTTGATAACGGTTGGATAAAAGAAGGATTATTATTAAATGCATATACTTATTATTATTATTCAATTATATACATATTTTCTTCTATAGAATTATTAAACATTTTTGAAAAAAATATGAAAGACTATTTCAATAACGAAAATGAATATGATTTTGAAAAATTCATAAAAAAAACAGATAAAAATATAGCACTATATTCAAGAAAACCTTTTGATCTAGAAAAATATAATTTCAATCAATTAGATAATAATATTGTTATAAAATTAATTGAAGAATTTAAAGAAAAATGTGATAATAACATAACATTATTATTGAATGAAGAAATCAATGAATTATTATATAATACAGGTGGTAATAAAAGGAAATCCACTTATAAAAGGAAATCCACTTATAAAAGGAAATCCACTTATAAAAATAAAAGGAGAAAACCTCGTATAAAATAGTATATATTTACACATTTTACAATATTACATGATTAGATCGTTTTTTCCGTGTTTTACGTCCACCAGTAGATTTTACTTGACTATCCGTTTCTTCGGTAATTGGTGATAAAATTTTGATAAGTTTTTGATTTCTATGAGTTTTTCTTTTTTTTAATTTAATATGACGTATTGATTTTGAACGTTGAATTTTTCTATCAGTATCTATTTTTATTATTTCATTATTAGTATAATTATTATCAAATTCATTTATTTTATTATCTAAACGTTTAAGAATAGTGTTTTTCAGTGTATTTTCATGTTTAGACGCATTTACTAATAAACTTTGTAAATCTAAAAACTGTTTAGGAGTTAATCTGCCTTTTATATTATCTATTTTATTTACAAATTGTTTATATTGAGGTTCTTTTTTTATTTTTTTGTAAAGGGATTTTATTTCATATTCATTCATTATATATATTATAAATATATATAATTATTTTACAAAATCACCACCTAGATCGATTAAATGTTTTCTTACATCAGAATTATTAAGAATACTATTAACAATTTCAACAGACATAGCAGATGGTAGAGCACATTCAATACCAATAATTTCTCTATTTGGATAAATAATAATTTTTTCAACAGTATTATTCATGATTGTTATTAAATAATCTAAAATATTGGATTCTTGTGTTATAGCCGATTTATTGTTTGAATCTTGTAGTCTATATATACCCAATATTTCACTAGGGTCAGCCCCATTATCGATACACTGTTTCAATGGGTAATTAGATAAAAAACCACCATCACAATATGTTTCATTTTCATAAAAAAATGGTAAAAATATAATGGGTATACTACAAGAACAATAAATAGCATCTATTACACGCCAGTCAGGATGTGTTTTATATGATATATCGATTGATTTGAATGAATTTACCTCAGTAGTGAAGGAATGGATTTCTATACCAGTCAATAAATAAAAGTCTTTTAAATTAATTTCAATGGGAACATCTTTACCAGCAAATAATGGCGATAATAATCCTTCAATACTTTTTTTATCAAAAATCCCTTTATTTTGTATACATTCAAACATAGAATATGCATTTAATTTAAAAACATTATTCAATGGTCGTTTTATAAAATATTCGTCTATTTCCGGCCATTCATATCCCAATGCAATAAAATAACCTATTAAAGATCCTACAGATGTTCCATAAATAGTCTTAATATTAGAAAGATCCCAATAATTTTGTTTTGATAATTCACGCAAGGCGCCATAAAATGTAAACCCACTAAGACCCCCACCAGAAATTACAATATGGCGAATAGTTTTTTCTTTATTTTTTATAGAAGGTTGAATAAAAATACCAAATGAAGCATCTATAATAGTATTAGGTATATCAACGTTTTCATTTTCCATATAAAAATATAGTTTAAAAATTTTTATATTTTTATTTATATATATTATAATGTCTGTTTTTTTATACGTAAACGATGAAGAAACTAGGGGAAAAGTAAACATAGACGATTTATATGATAAATCACAACAGAGAGATTTGAAACAATTGGCTATTTTTAATAAAATATTGAATCGTGTTCATAAAAGAATAACCACAACATCAAGAAACAAAAGAAACGATAAACATATATGGTTTTTAGTTCCTGAATATATATTTGGAGAACCTATATATGACCAAGGTGATTGTATAGCATATTTAGTAGTAAAATTAGAAGAAAATGGTTTTTATGTAAGATATATGCATCCAAATACACTTTTTGTATCATGGAATAATTGGGTTCCATCATATGTACGTAATGAAATAAAAAAAAAGACAGGTATAGTATTAGATGAAAAGGGTAATATAATAAAGAAAGAGGACGAAGATAGTAATGATCCTAACTCCAATATATTAAATGATAAAACTGGTAATTTACAAAAGCCAGGAAAGCAATATACATCGGTAAAAGATTATAAACCAACAGGAAATTTAGTATATAATCCAGAAATGTTTGAAAAAATAGAGAGAAAAATATTATGATTCAAAAAAATTGAAGTGAGCCAATATATTTTGTTTGAATTATTAATATTATGAAATTAACAGGTGAAAAAATAAGAATTCGAGTTAAATCTATAAAAAATATTTGTATTACAAATGTAGAAGAAATGCCAAAAAATGACCGTTCAGATATTGAATCGATTGTTCATGTTGAAGTTGAAAAATCCGACGAATCTTTTATTATAAAACCAAATAAAACAATAAAAAAAACCATAAAAAAAAAGAAAGAATTATCGGAAATAAATAAATCGAAACTTTGGGAAATATTTGACCATGATAAAAAAGATTTAGAAAAAAATACAAACGCTGATAACCTCCAATGTATTTATAATGTGCAAGAAGAACATGAACAAGAATCATGTAAATTATGTAAATCAAGATTGATGATAATGGATGATGGGTTTCCGACTTGTACGAATATAAAGTGTAGTGTTATGAATAGAGATGTTTTGGATTATTCTCCAGAATGGCGGTTTTATAATACCGATGATAAAAACGCAACTGATCCAACCAGATGTGGAAATCCAATTAATCCATTATTAGTGGAATCTTCATTTGGTTGTAAAGTATTATCAAATACAAAATCATCCTATGAAATGAAAAAAATCCGTAAATGGACGGAATGGCAATCAATGCCTCATAAAGAAAAATCACTATATGATGAGTTTCAATTTATTACTATTATGGCGCAAAATGCGGGTATTCCACGTATATTTATAGATGATGCAATGGTTATACATAAAGATATATCTGAACAAAAAATGTTTCGTGGAATGAATCGTGATGGTATAAAAGCAGCATCTATCTATATATCTTGCCGTTTGAATGGTTGTCCTAGAACAGCTCATGAAATTGCTGAAATATTCAAATTAGATAAAACGAGTGCTACAAATGGTTGTTCAATGGCAGTAAATATATTACATAATATAGAAAGAAATATAGATCCATCAAATCAAGCAGAATTATGTGTAACTTTACCTAGTTTATTTATTGAACGTTATTGTAGTCGATTGAATTTCAATCAGGAATTGACGATGTTATCTAAATTTATTGCAAATAAAGTTGAACAGAATAATATGATAACTGATAATATTCCACATGCAATTGCAGCGGGAATTATTTATTTTATAGCTTATAATTGTCAATTAAATATTTCAAAACGAGATATAAAAATGATATGTGGTGTAAGTGAAGTAACGATAAACAAATGTTTTAAAAAATTAGAATTGAATAAGGATAATTTCTTACCAAAAGCAATTTTAGATAAATATTCAATTTAATAATTGTAATAGTAATATTATATTTAGAAAAATTACATTTTACAATTTTTTATATAGAATTACTATATATATATTTATGGAAGAGAATAGTGAAAATATTACAATAGTTATTGATGATATACAACCAGAACCAGTCCAAGTCCAAGAACCAGAACCAGAACCAGTCCAAGTCCAAGAACCAGAACCAGTCCAAGAACCAGAAACTGAACAAGTCCAAGAACCAGAACCAGTCCAAGAACCAGAACCAGAACTAGTCCAAGAACCAGAACCAGTTCAAGAACCAGAAACTGAACAAGTCCAAGAACCAGAAACTGAACCAGTCCAAGAACCAGAACCAGTTCAAGAACCAGAACCAGTACAAGAACCAGAACCAGAACCAGAACCAGAACCAGAACCAGTCCAAGAACCAGAACCAGAACCAGAACCAGAACCAGAACCAGAACCAGAACCAGAACCAGAACCAGAACCAGAACCAGTTCAAGAACCAGATGGAATACCAAAAATAATTTTCATAGTACCATACAGAGACAGAGAACAACAAAAAGAATTTTTCATAAGTCATATGAAAACTGTATTAGAAGATGTATCAAAAAACGATTATAAAATATATTTTTCACACCAAGTAGACAACCGTGAATTTAATCGAGGAGCAACAAAAAACATAGGATTTTTAGCAATGAAAGAAAAATATCCAAATTATTATAAAAACATAACTTTTGTATTTAACGATGTTGATACAATGCCAATAACTAAAAATTTCTTCAATTATGATACAACAGAGGGTATAGTAAAACACTTCTATGGATATCAATTTTCATTAGGTGGAATTGTATCAATAAAAGGATCAGATTTTGAAAAAACATTAGGATATCCTAATTTATGGGCTTGGGGGTATGAAGATAATATGTTACAAAAACGCGTTTTATCGAATAATATTACAATAGATAGAAGTCAATATTATCCTATAATGGATAAAAATGTATTCCAAATGAAAGACGGTTTATTAAGAGTCGTTAATCGTACCGAATATGATCGTATAATAAATGATACAAATGAAGGATTTCATTCAATAAAAAATTTAAATTATACAATTGATGAAACAACAGGTTTTATTAATATAACATCATTTACAACAGATTTCGCACCAGATACTACTAAAAATACAATACATGATTTAAGAAATGGTATCATACCGTTTAGAACAAATAATAGAAGACGAGGAATAATGGGAATGGTCCATAGATAAAAAAACAATATTAATTAAAAATTTACATTTTATAAAAACAAATCTATCTAATCTTCATCAGTATCTGAACATTCGTCAGCCCAATTCTCTACTCTTTTTTTATATTTTACAAAAATAGACTCTGCAGCAGGTTTTTTAGGTTCAATAACTACATTTGTTTCTGATTCAGAAACATCGTCATCATTATCGAGTGCAGCAAATGGATTTACAGGTGCATTTTGTTTTTTAACTTCAACACGGATTTGAACAGGTTTTTGTATTGTATTTTGTTTTTTTACAGATTTACAAAATTTTAAAGTATGACCAAAATTTCCACAGTTATTACATAAAGTTGTCATAAGAATAGGACAACAAACATTACCGTTTTTATCTTTTACATTATGTGATATATATATAGCCTCATTTTTACCAGAATCTTTACAGAATTTACAAAATTTACTTTGCTTGTTATTAGTTATACGATTTGACATATTGATTGAATAAAATAAATATAATTGATAAAAAACTAATCAATTTTTTATCAATTGAGAACGCAATTTCATAGTTCGTTTACTTCAAATAATTTATACGTCAACCCAATTTCTTCTTGTGTTTCCCATATTCCTGAAATTTTTAGAACATATTGTATATTTCTATTATTTTCATTTATTGAAAACTGTTTTTTATATTCTTTATTTGTTTTCATAAATCCAATCATCATTTGTTTGTGTAACAAAGGAACAATTTTACAATTACATCCACGTATTTGCCTATAATATTCCAAAATATTTTTTTCTAGTTTTGAAAATTCATTGATAACGATTTGATTATATTGTTGAAATGGATTGAAACGTATCTGTGTTTTATTCATTATTATTTCAGAACCATTATGTTCTATAGGAAATAATATATATATACCATTCATTACAAACCATTCATTTGAAAAGATCAATTTTGAAAAATTGCCATCCATAATAATATTCTTTTTTGTATCTAAGAAATAAATATTTGATAATGTAATTTTTGATAAGTTCAATGTAATAATCATTATTATATAATTCAATAAAATTATTTTTATTACGATTTTTTATATATAATAATTTCCAAAGTATATATATAATAATATGTACGAAACAATGAAACCTATACCATATTTGGGAACTTTTTCATATCCTTTGATTTCATGGAAAGGGCAAACATTAAAACAAATAACATCAACTATAATACCAAACGGAAAAATCAATAAAAATCTAGTTTTAAATACTCGTAGTTTAATGATGTCTAGACCATTGAAAATATACAGACGTGAAATCGCTGTAAATATAGATTCTTCAAAATGTAATGACAGAATATCATCTAGTATTGATATATTTGATCAACCAGGAGGTTCTATTATAAATTCTGTATCTGAAAATCAAAATGGTTTAGTCAATACAATTGATGATACATTTCCAAATAATTCATGTGAGCGTCCTGGAACTTGTATACCATATATGTCTAATAGTGAAAATGCATTAAGACGAGTACGTAGTAGTGGAATGATTAAGCGCCAATTTGATATTTCAAAGAACCGTACTAGATATTTTACAAATACAAATCAGTATTTGATTAATCGCAATATTGCATTTGAAAAAAATCAATATAATTATATAAGACAAGGTAATTCAAATGCAAATCCAGGAGATAGTTTATCATCTGCAAATGTATATTCAACTAATAATTTAAATTACAAGGTATATACAACTGAAACAGAACTTACTTTTCAATATCAATGGATGAATGACACAAATAATAACCCAAATATTCCTACTGTAACTATTCCACCTGGTTCATATCATGTTGAAGACATTAATGATATTTTACATAAAACAATGATAGCTAATAAACATTATGTAGTAGATAAAAATACAGATATTAAAATTTTCTTATTGAATTTATCATATAATTATATTAAAAATGCTATTGAATTACAGGTATATCCTCTTGATACAATTGTATATCCTCCTAGTAACTATACAACTCCTTTTGGAGTAACATGGAGTATTCCATCTGATTATACGTTTATTATAAAAATTTATGTAGATAATAATGATTTTAAAAATATGATAGGATTTAGTCCCAATTTATATTATCCATCTGAATTATCTACAATTACAACCGCTCAAACATTTTATTCAACTACCCCACCTTTATTAACACCTAAATATCAACAATTATTTTATAAACCAAGTAATCCACAATTTGCTAGTCAAGGAGGTGTAACATCAGGTGATGTTGTATTACGAAATAAATTTAATGCCATTCAGACATCTGCTGCAATGATGTCACCCAGTTTTGGTAATGGTGTTGCAGATGCATTATCGTATGGGGTATCTGAAAATATATACACAAATGCGTATACACAGAAAGATAAAAAAGGTTATCCATTACATACATATCCTAAATTTACAAAATCTGGTGAAATAAGAACTTGTAGTGAAAAATCAATAAGAGGATAGATAATTAAACCAACGAAGAATTAAAATTGGAAACCATGAGGTGTCCAATGTTAATTTTCGTGGTCATAACCTAGAAGATGCGAAACGAGACGTCCCGTTTCAAATCTTCGACGGTTCAAATATTACTATTATCTTCTAATGATTCTATAAATGTTTGATTAATAAATATATTATTATTTGTTATTATAGTATGATATTGTACATCATATTTTATGCACCATTGTATACATTTTTGTATATTTATTCTTAGTAAATTATCTATTTTTTCTTGTTTATGTTTATTTTCAATCAAAGAAATCGTATAATGTATATTCTCAATTTGTTGTTGTCCTATAATTGCATTATATTCTTCAAGTTTATTAATAAAAAAATAAGATATTGGAGTATTTATAAATCGATGTATGTATTCATTGATCAAAAGCATCTTTTCAAACGATTTGTAAATAAAAGGGTAAAATTTTTCACATGATGAAAATATGAAATCCTTACATACTATGTATCTTTCTGAATTTGCATAACGGCTGGTATTTGGCTTCATAATATATACTTTCTCATAAAATGATGATAAAATATATAATAAATCAATCGTATGTTGCATGAAACTATCGAAAATTTTCAAAATAAATGAACCACCTTTCTTTTGCATAGTTACGGCATACGCGATCTGACCAAATAATAATTTTGAAATATGAATTTCTTGATTATTGAAATCCATTGAAAAATCGAAACCGCCATCACCTGTTATTAGTTCCATAGAAGACGCATATTTGTCTTTACAATATGTAAAATTATCAAGTGATAATATATTTCCGGTTTTGTCTGAACCCGTTTCGATATATACATTTTTATTTTGACGTAAAAATGATTCCGTTTTTTTCCATCCAGGAATATTTGGATCTTGGTTATCATCGATAATAGTCATACCAATATAAGTATCATTTGGACATTTCCGTAACCCCACAATGGCTTCTATAAATCCTCCTGGTCCTTCTGCCAAATGAAATGATTTAATAGGTTTACTATCATAATATAAATTAAACGTATTTACCATTTCAATCATTTTAAAATAAGATCTGGAAAGCGGCTTGTATTTTGATATGCATTTCTTTTTGAAAGGAATCGGTGTATGAATGTATTCATATGGATTTGTATATTTTTTGAAAACATCCCAATCTTTTTCTCTTTCGTCGAGTTTTTTTTTCGTTTCATACAAATATTCAGATAAAGAATTTGAAATAATCGGTGTAGGAGTGGAATCTTTTTCTATACAAGTTATGTATTTATATAATAAAGATGATGATTTTGGTAATAAATAATATGTCATTATTAATTTTTTTATAGTTAATAAAATATAAAAAAATATGTTTATATTGTTTTATTTTATTAGAAGAAATTTATTTTTTCATTGAAGGTGCACGAATTTTCAATTTGAATGTTTGACCAGTTGGAATTATTTTACTTACTTCGACCATTTCTCCAGCTGGTTCAGCTATTTTTTCGGTAGGTTGTTCAATAATTTTTGGTTGTTCAATAATTTTTGGTTTTACTATTGTTTTCTTGGGCATTTTTATAACTAATTTAGGTTTTGATAATTTTTCTATTTCTATTGTTTGTGTTGATTCTTCTATTTCCATTAGTGCTTCTTCGCCATTATTTTCTATTAATTCATTTTGTTTTAAAATAACCTGTGCCATTTTTTTAGCATCTACTTCACGTACTTTACGGAATATAAAATAACGATTTAAAAATGATATTTGCTTTTCTTCTACGCTCATTTCCATGGCTTTTTTATAATTGACCCCACTTTGTTTATCTCTTCGTATTTCATTTTCCATAGTGGAAAACAATTCTCTAAAAAGTCCAATTGAACTTGGTAATCCAGTTTTATGTAATTCTTCGTTTTTCAATAATACAAAACCATAATCTTCCATTACTTGTATTAAATAATCGAAATTTACCAAGAATTCTCGGAATGCCAAATTAATACTTTCTTGATAAACATTGATTGCGTAACCGAGGGACGCGTCTGTATCTGGAAATCCGGTTTCGTCATACATTTTCGTCATTTCAAATATTTTGCTATCGTTTTTGAAGATCGTCCAACTCTCACCTTTTTTGTATTTACGTAGTCTTTCAAATACCTCTTTACCATCATAACATGTACCAATAAAATAGCCGTTTATCTTGGTACATTCTGCTACGTTACGTATAAATTCATGAAAAGACGTTTTGTTTTCAAAGAAATAATGAATCGCAAATTGACAAGAACTGATATTGAATCCGGTAGCACCCACTCCAAATGATTTATAAATACCTTTTCCTAATAGATTAGGGTCTTTTGCACCCTTTCCAAAAATAGCATTGGAAATCTGTTTTTCTTTTTCTGTGTATAGCGCTTTTCCATCACGGATGTTCAAACCACTATTACCGTTTACAAATATTGCTCTAGGCATAGATTCACCATATTTACGTCGTTCTTTTAAATAACGTGTGCATGCACCATCTAATTGATTTTCAATATTATCTTTTGAAATATCGATACCATACACGAAAGATAATTTTGATGCAATCCATTTGGATAAATCACCTGCCTTTCCTACAGCATAATCAATTATTGTATCGCCACGATTTGCTACACCAGTTATCAATTTGTTTTTTACGAATAAATTATGGAAATTACGTAGTGCGATCGTATTGGATTCATTTGAATTGAGATTACGATTATAATAGATATCTTCATTGATAACTACGTCTGGTATATTTTGACCAGTTGATATCATATGATCAGTAATAGGGTTATGTATAGAATACCAATTACTATTAGCAACATGATAAGCATTACCATAGTTCTTCGATCCAGCTCTTAGTTCTGAGGTTTTATCATAACGAACACGTATTGGAACCCACCGTCTTGTTTTTTCATTTTCCATTACATATTTGAATTCTACAATCATATCCTCTTCAAAATAATCACCCTCTTCAGTTGTCATAAATAGTCTTGATCCATCTTGTTTTAAAGTAATATCACAATAACATGCATTTGGATCATATGGCTCAGTCGGTTGAAATGGCACGGGTTTATAGGGTTCTTCATTATCGAGATCCTTCGGGTTGGGTAATTTATCTTCTACGATATCTTGAAATGGATTAATAAACCCATGTTTACGTTCATCGAAACCACAACGTAATATGAGTGTTTTGTATTGTACCACATTTTGATTGACTTGCATATTTGTACCTTCTTCGAATATATAATGGACTTCATCCTTACCAGTTTTATCTTTTTTTACAGTTACAAGAAAATCGATGGTATTGAACTCTGGTGGTTTCCATTTGAATGATTTATCCCATGTAGATTTACTTAGACCACTTGGTGGAGCACCTACTTGACTTGCACCAACCGCCATATTAGAGGGCGTAAAAATCAAACCATCTGTATTATATTCAAAGAGTCCATCTTTTATGTGTGTTAATATTTTTGAACAACAATCGAATATAGAGATTCGATCAGTATCATAATAGAAATTTTTACAACGTATTGAAAAATCGACTAATTGTTTTGATGTAGCGTCTGAAACCTCACTTTTTTCCTTTTTGATGGATTCCATAATAGAAATTGGATTGATTGATGATATAAGTTCTAGTAAAAGACCTAGACGGAACATTGTTGCGGGTTTTTCTGGATTTGATTCTTTTTTGGGTTCTTCCATAGTCGTAGTCGTCGTTTTTAAAAATTCATATTCACGAACTGATTTTTTATTAATAAAATATACATCAAATGCTGCATATAGATTAATAAAATTATCGTTTTTATCATATTTGATATGTTCACCATCCAATAAACTATCGAAAATGGTTTTTTCGTTGGTTTTAACGCCTGTAAAAATAACGTTCATATTTGTATCAATCATATATATTTTACCATTTTCTGATATATACAACATTTTTCTTTCTCCATCCGCCTTGTCGGTAACCGTATAATTTTTCAAAATGGTATTTATATTTGCACCTTCCTTGATAGGTTGTATATTTTCTATTTGTAAGGTATTAGAGGATGGTCCTATAAAATCACTAGGATAAACACGTCTAGGTTTTTCGTATTTTTCACCATGTATCAACCGCATATATGATTGTAATATAGTATCCCTTTCTAGATAGGAAATTGGATATTTAGTCCCCTGTAAACCACCTAATACAATTCGGATACATTTACGAATTGATTCCATTAATGTATTGATATTGTCAAATCCCGAGCCAGTTCCTACTCTAGCATTGTCTATTTCCAATTCGATTTCGTAGTTCTCCATGTTGTTGAAAACACCGGCTTCTTGAATAGTATATTCCGGTATGACAACTCTGTTTGTTTTTTTCGACATTTTTACGATACTTAGATCAGCGAATACCGGATATTCAGGATGATAAAAACGAACACGATTCATACTACGAAACGTTTTTTTAGAATCTTCCCATCTAGATATGATATTTCTGGCAACATTGGATTGTATATTATAATCTTGTTCAGTCTGATAAGAAACACGGAAATTAAAATCATCCATATCTAATTTTTGAATAAAAGCCCCACTTTTATCAACTGCTGTAGTTTTTTGTGTGAATTTTAATTTATTGAATACGGTAGACGGCATATCAATAATTCGTTGGATACTATTTGTACGACAATATTCTTGAATTATATCAGTTCCGACAAATTCTGCACGAATATGCGACAATTTTACTTTTCCCGTACGAACGTCTGTATACTCACATTGAATTCGCAATATTTGTATACCATCTTCGACTTGTGGTTTAAATCCAAATGCATATAATTGTTTTACTACATTATCATAATCGATTTTGGAAATAGGACGGGATAATTTTGTATTTGTACCGAAACGAATTTCTAGTTCATTGGATTTACGACCCGCGTTAATATGTGGATTACTTTCTAAATAATGTTTTACGATTTGTTCGAAATCTTCCTTTTTTTGTTTTATTGTTTTAGTCACATTTATATCCGATGGTTTTTCTAATGAATCGTTTAATTCAGAAATTCTTTCTTTTTTTTTATCGGTTTCTGATTTATCCATCCTATAATATGTTTTCTTATATAATAAAATAACATATTATTTCTTTAGTTCAATTTTTCAAATTTTTTATAAATAAATATATATATATATATATATATATATATATATATATATAT
>Ga0114973_10002712_pt1 | contig 12698 bp, 9 predicted proteins | sample M_140807_MF_Meta_FD_87025 | JGI IMG/M metagenome (GOLD analysis project Ga0114973, IMG submission 87025) | Freshwater microbial communities from Lake Montjoie, Canada to study carbon cycling - M_140807_MF_MetaG | ecosystem: Environmental > Aquatic > Freshwater > Lake | place: Lake Montjoie... | reverse complement strand
TTTACTTAGCGATGATTATTGGGAATTTAAGGATGACCTTGATGCACCGATAGAAAAATATTTTCGACCTGTTTCCGCGATCCAGTGTGGAACGATTGGTATAACGCTCGCTCAGGCGACCACTCTTCTGTGGCAGAATAAAGCAAAATGTTTGCCGGTGCTTGAGGCCGATGGCCGATTGAATGCGTTGGTTTTTCGTAAGGACTTTTTTGATCATCAGCTATTCCCCGATGAGGTTACGGATGAGCAAAAGCGGCTCGTGGTTGGTGCGGGGGTAAATACTCACGATTATCGAGATCGAGTTCCTGAGCTTGTAAAAGCGGGTGCCGATGTGTTGTGTTTTGACTCATCGGATGGTTACACCGAGTGGCAAAAGGATGGGATTCGGTTCGTCAAGGAGGAGATGGGAGCCGATGTGGTTGTCGGCGCTGGTAACGTAGTTACAAAGGCAGGTTTTCGCTATCTTGCTGATGCAGGATGCGACTTTGTTAAGGTTGGAATCGGGGGTGGTTCGATCTGTATAACAAGAGGCCAAAAAGGAATTGGTCGGGGCCAAGCATCAGCAATTTTTGAGATCGCCGCTGCTCGTGATGAGTACTGGCGAGAAACGGGTGTTTACGTGCCAATCTGTAGTGATGGAGGGCTCGGTAACGATACTCATATCATTATGGCGCTCGCTCTTGGGGCCGATTTTGTCATGATGGGTAAATACTTTGCGATGACCGCTGAGAGTCCGACACCAACGATTCGCCATCGAGGAAGCCTCTATAAGCCGTATTGGGGAGAAGGATCGATTCGGGCGCGCAACTGGCAGCGGTATGGTGGCGGTGGTGGATTGAAATTTGAAGAAGGGGTGGATGCGTTTGTTCCATTTAGTGGGCCGCTTTCCGATAAGGTCGATTTAACGACCGCAAAATTGCGAAGCACTATGTGCAACATAGGAGCATTGTCTTTGAGGGAGTTTCAGGAGAAAGCTGAACTTACCTTGGTATCTCCGATGACCTTTGTCGAAGGGGGCACCTCAGGAGTAGAGCAGCTCGATCGTCACAGCGTAGATGGAGAGCGCGCGTAACGTGTGGTTCAGAGGGTAAGGAGTAGGTGATGAAACCGATAGTCGTAAAAAAATTCGGGGGTACCTCGGTCGGCGATTTAGGAAGGATCCGAAACGTTGCAAAGCTGGTGCGGAGCTTCAAAGAGGAAAACCCAGACAAGGAGGTCGTTGTCGTCGTATCGGCGATGGCGGGGGAAACAAATCGCCTCGTTTCTTTGGCTCGCGAGTGTGTAAAACAACCTAATCCACGAGAGCTCGATGTTTTGCTCGCGACGGGAGAGCTCGCTAGCTCTGCGCTGACTGCAATGTCTCTCCAGGAGGAGGGGCTCTCCGCCAGAAGCTTTGATGGTTACCTTGCGCGAATAAATACCGATGAGCACCACACAAACGCCAAGATTCAGAGTATCGATGGTGAGCTTTTACAGCGGTTTCTTGCAACAGGCGGCGTGCCAGTTGTTGCTGGTTTTCAGGGTGTAACTCCCTCGGGCGATTTTACGACGCTTGGTCGTGGTGGGTCGGATATTACGGCGGTTGCGCTCGCTGCCGCGTTATCGGCAGAGGCGTGTTACATATACACAGATGTGGAGGGGGTATATTCGGCCGACCCCCGAGTTTGTCGGCGAGTGCGTCGTCTCGATAGAGTGTGCCACGAAGAGATGTTTGAATTAGCGAGTTTGGGGGCAAAGGTTCTTCACCCACGGTCGGTGTACTTTGCGATGCGCTACGGAGTGCCGTTGGCGGTATTGTCAACCTTCAACCCAACGCGAAAGACCTGGATTGTTAAGGAGGGTGAGCTTATGGAAAAACCGGTGGTAACAGGGGTAACGTATCGACTTGATGATATTAAAGTAACTGTTTCCGGAATGCCGACCGGCGGAGACGCTCTCAGCACACTCTTTACTGAGCTGGCGGACGCAGATGTATTTATCGATGTCATAACCCAGAGCGAGGCGGTAGGAGAGCGGATGAACATTTCGTTCACCGTTCCGGAGGAATCATCTGACCGCGTTATTGCGCTTCTGAAGAACCTCCTCCCTCGTTTGGGAGCGAGTGATTACTCGATAGATCGAGATATTGCGAAGGTTTCGATCGTAGGGGTGGGTATGCGATATCATGCGGGAGTTGCTTCGAAGGCGTTCGCTGTGTTGGGCGCAGAGGGGATCGCGACGAGGATGATCTCAACGTCTGAGATTAAGCTGTCGGTGGTTATTGACCGCAAATATTGTGAGGTTGCTGTACGGGCACTGCACGATGCTTTCGTCGAGCTTGAACCTGGCACTGAGATTACGGTCGGGGCTGAGAAGTAGTGGGGTATTGATCGCAGTACCAATAAATGCGGTCGAAAAGAGCGCACTTCTCGCTGATCGAACTTCAAACAGTGTCAGCCAGAGAAAAATTGTTTCGTTCTCCCCTCTCGGTGAATCTTATCGAAGGGGAGATGCTCTATTAGAGAGCGGTCCGCATGGCGGTCTCCCGAGCTCCTCAAAGAGGGGGCTTATCGAACTGACAGTTTGATGGGAGTGCGAGGATCATGGCGACCGGTGGGTCTGATGGGGATTGGTTAGGAGGAAGATCGGTCCGGCTCCGTGATCTTATGGAGCACGAGACGACCGGTGGTTTCGCAGAGGGTCCCGAGAGGGAGCTCTTCGCGGCGGTTTTGTACGATGCGATCCAGGTTTTGATACACGCCCGTCCTCACGGCGCGGGGGATGAAGCCCGTCGATATCGGGAGGCCATATGGTGGGTCGAATCCTCTGATAGTGATTATCTTTTCTCCTACGAATCGGTGTGTGAGGCTCTCGGAATTGATCCGGAATATCTCCGAGCAGGTCTAAAAGATCCCAAAACGACACGATTACAGAAGGCTCGAAAAGGATCGACTGGATCTACACACTCCGATTATCGATTTTAATCCAATCGAATTTGATCAAGCGATTTTTGATCTCCTGCGGAAACTCCATCACCCCTTTGGTCGATATTACGGATGTATTGTTCCGTTTCTATCGTGACCGTTTTTTAAGGGGGGCACTATGCGACGCTTTCCATTTGGGGTGTTACTAAAGATTACCGCATCGGCTGTTGTTTTCTCAGCATCATTTGTTCGGCCGATTCGCGCAGAGAATTTGCCTATTTCGAGCTCTCGCTCTCCGATATTTTCAACTCGCGCTCCCGAACGATTGACAATTTGCTCTCAGAATCTTGCCAATTACGGTCTGCCGGAAGAAGTTGCTCAACGCGTAACCTCAAAAAAAGGATTTTCGTTGGAGGAGCGAGAGAAGCTGCTTGTTAGAAGATTTCAGGAGGCAGAATGTCAGATTATTGCGGTACAAGAGGTTTTTGGCCGAACAGCGGAGTCAGCGCGTGCGGGGCTTAATCGGTTAGCTGAAATTCTTTCAGAGATGAGTGGAAAACAGTTTGTCCCGATTTTAGGTGGGGCAAATAAAGGTGATGTTCGGATTGGATTTCTTGTCGCAACCGAAAATCTCATTGTGGAGCGAGTGGTGTCTTATGCAGGAGCACTCCTTCCTCCACTTGAAAAGGGTGAGCAATTTCAGCGGTTGAGTCGGGGGCCACTGGTGCTACAGGTTCGTTGGGGGAAACAGCGATTAACCCTTATCGCCATACATCTAAAATCAAAATACGGAGGAGGACGAGACCCGTATCGTCTTCAATTCGAGATGCTTCGGATGCAGATGGCAGAACATTTGCGAATACTTGTCGAGGCTCATTTCGCGGAAAATCTTCTTCGTGATGACGAGTGGGTCATTATTCTCGGCGATCGCAACAGCCGACAGGAGAGTGCAAGCAACCGTATCCTGAAAGGTGAGCAATCGCTGGTAGATTTTCGAGGTAACGGAAGTTGCATCGTCAGCAAAGCTGGGGAAAGTGTCTGTGTAGGTGGAGTTGCTGAAAGGGAGCCCCGCTTTGACTCGCTATTATCAAAACGTTTTCTCGAAGGGAAGCCTTCAGGGACGTATCAATTCGGGGCTCGTTTTGAGTGGATTGATGATATTCTCGTGAATCGGTGGAGCTTGATACTGGCGTTGATGCGGGGTGAAACGCCACGTAGTCGAGTCGTGGCGGAGCCGAAAGGTGCTTCAGATCACGCACTGGTCGCAACAACATTTTTCCGATCGCGTGATGACGGGTAACTTTAGAATAGAGGGGCTACCGAACTAACGCTCTGCCAAATGCTCGATATTTTTTTCAAGCATCTTTGATGATACCCCTGACTCCTGAGCGAGCGCGGTTTGAGCCTCGATCATCAGTTCCGCAGGGACCCTCAAGCGATACCCATTTGCCGCCTTTCCTCCAACATATACCGTTCGAGTCTCAATAGTTGCGGATATTCCCCGATGATTAAGCAGATTGCAGAGACGAGTTACTTCTCGTCGATCGGGGCTCGCTACGATAACAATTGTTCCGTTCATAAGAGGAGCTCCAGCACTTTTCCGAGGGGCGCAATACCGCACATCCGCGCTCCCTAGAGTTAATCAACTTCTGTAAGGTGCGTATTACCGATTGATCACCACCATCGGATGAAAATGGTCATCGAGAGGTTGCTCAAAAGCTAAAAAAATCGTACCTATCCACCACTGTGTAAATAACGGTTTCTGAACGACTCATCATTCGGTCATCTAAACACTGCTACTATCTAGTCCCCCCTGATTTTGGGTGACTCGATAACCGATTTTCGCTGACCTTGTCTTCTCTTTAACTCTTTACTGAGAGCTATCGCATGAAAACGACATCTCGCTTTGTTACGGAGAAGATCGCCCATCGTTTCGTCCTCGGGGGAGAAGTTAGGGAACTCACCCCGATTACGCAAGGGCATATTAACGAAACATGGTTGTCTATAGTTGAGTCTGACTCTCAAATTGTTCGATATATTCATCAGCGGATTAATCCATCAGTATTTCCTGATGGATCTCTCGTGATGCGGAATATTCAAAGAATAACGGATCATCTCCGGGGATGCGCGGCGTATCCGTATCAGATTCTTGAGTTGGTATCATCTGAGGATGGATCATTCTGGATCTGTGATGAGGAGGGAGGATGGTGGCGCACCTATCGATATATTGAGGACTCTGTTGCCTACGATTCATGTCCGAGCGAAGCGGTAGCCCGCGGGGCGGGTCTTGCTTTTGGCACATTTCTAAGAGAGGTCGCCCCGCTTCCAGCTTCATCGGTAGTAACCCCATTAATTGGATTTCAGGACCTTGCAGGCCGGTTTCGGGCTCTCGCAGAGGTGCTACAAGATTCGCCGGATGCAAGACGAGATGCTTCAGCTGCTGAAATAGAATTCGCATTGCGGAATGAAGAAAGAGTAGCTGTGGTCAGTGGATTAATGAAGGGCTCTAATTCGCTCCGAATTACTCACGGCGACACTAAGCTTAACAACGTACTCTTTCGGCGCGGAACGGCGAGTGCCCTTTGTGTTATCGATCTCGACACAGTGATGCCTGGCTCACCTCTGTATGATTTTGGTGATTTTTCCCGTCAGATTGGGGTTGCATCTCGTGAGGATGGACCAGCAGATATCCCGTTGCCGATGCGATGGGATTTTTTGCGTGAGGCCACGAGTGGTTTTCTTGAGGGGATTGGGGAAAATTATCTCAGCAAGACGGAAACCGAGGCATTGTGTCTCATGCCTGGGTTGATTAGTCTCACGTTGGGAGTTCGGTTTCTCACCGATTATCTTGGCGGTGATAACTACTTTCGGGTGCAGTACGAGGGGCAAAATCTTTCGCGGGCTCGTTGCCAGTTCGCGATTGCGCAGGCCTATTTTCAGGAAAAGGACCAGCTAGAAGAGATCATCGGCTCCTCTGTGGCAAATTGGGGGTCACAAGCCCCCAGATTCTAGCAAAATTGGCATTATTCGGAGCCGATTGGATTCAAAGACGGTCGTTCGGTATACTATTGCGGTTCTCTCCGTTGGTCGTTAGTCTGCGCGGCACCATTCATCTTTTTATATCAGTCTCGTCGAACTTGTCCCAACACAACCCTTAATTCTTTGGCAGGTACTCTATGGTGGCATTTCAATATTCTCAGGTGGTTGTTGAACAGTGTGGATTCGTTCAACCACCAATAAGAGTCACCTCTGCTGAGATTGAGGAAGAGATAGGCGAAGTGTACGAACGGTTCGGCATTCCAAAAGGGACGCTTGAGCGGTTGTCTGGTGTAGCCTCGCGATTCATGTGGAGTCGTGAAACTCTGCCAAGCGATGTTGGCGTTGAGGCGATAGAGCGATTGCTCGCTGAGCAAACATTTCCAATCGATAAGCTCGACCTTCTGATAAATTGCTCCGTTAGTCGGGATCTATTTGAGCCTTCAACCGCCTGCATTATTCATAAGAAGCTCGGATTATCACCCAAAGTGATGGCGTTCGATGTGACGAATGCGTGTATCGGATTTTCGAATGGATTAATGATAGCGGCGAACATGATTGAATCGGGTGTGGCTCGAGCTGCTCTTGTTGTATCGCCGGAGGTCCCGAGCCTGATAATCGAATCAAATGCTCGGATGTTGCGTCGCGAGATTGACAACATTACCCGAGATGATTTGCTCAAGGTGGTGCCGGTATTTACCCTCGGTTCAGGTGCGGTGGTCTTTGGGGTGTGCCACGAGCGATACAGCCGTGGAGAGGGACACCGATTCCTCGGCGGAGCGGGGCTCTCGGCCACAGAGCATACCGACCTTTGCACCGGCAACGGTGACTTTTGCGTTACTGGAACTCTTGAGGAGCTTTTCCCGAGTCAACCGCTGATGCATACGGAGTCGAGCAAATTGATCGCAGCGGCATCAAAAATTGGGGGACAAACCTGGCCGATGGCATCGGAGGTTTTGGGGTGGTCGCGTGATGATGTTAATCACGTTTTCTGTCATCAGGTAGGGCGTCAGGTGAATGAGGCATTCTATCGAGAGCTGGGTCTCGATTTTAGCAAAGAGTTTTCGATCTATCAGGAATACGGCAATATGATATCTGCGGCGTTGCCCGCTGCGTTTGTCATGGGGGCAGAGAAAAAGGGGATTCAGCGGGGTGATAAGGTTGTGTGCACTGGGTTTGGCAGTGGTTTGAACTCGCTCTTTTGGGGGGTTGAGTGGTAGCAGGAAGTTCCGTGTTGAGGATTGGTTCAGTTGTAAATAGCGATGATCAGCATTCGGTTCAGGATCAAGTATCCTCCGGTGAGCGAGTGCTAGAGGGGCTTAACTCGCAATTTCGGGTGGTCGGCGGGTATCGGATGCATTACCTCGATGAGGGGAGCGGTCCCGTGGTCGTTATGGTTCATGGTAATCCGACTTGGTGCTACCTATACCGAAACCTGGCGAAGGCGTTGCGGGATTCCTTTCGCGTCATCGTTCCAGATCACCTCGGTTGCGGCCTCTCTGAGCGTACACCGGGACACCCCTTTAGAGCTCGTGATCGAGTAGACCATCTTGAAGAGCTGCTCGACTCGCTAGGAATAAAGCGGTTTTCCCTCGTTATGCACGATTGGGGGGGGTCCATAGGCACCGCGCTTGCGCAGCGTCGGGTAGATGATGTCGACAAGCTTTTTTATTTCAACACAACTCTCGGCGAAATAGACGAATTACCTCGCATAATTCGTCTAGCTGCATCCCCTTTTATCGGGGAAATTCTGACAAAATACACCAAAACATTCATTCGATTAACGACCTCAATCGGTGCGTATCGAAAGCTATCGGATGAGGTGCGGCGGGGCTATGAAGCTCCCTACGAGACGGCATTAGCGCGTCAGGCAATTTGGGATTTTGTCTCCGATATTCCATTTTTCGCTGCGCATCCCTCTTTTGGTCAAAAACTCAACCTAGAGCAGGGTCTGGTGCAGTTGGCTAAGAAGCCGGTAAAAATTATGTGGGGGCTTAAAGATCCCTGTTTTCATCCCGGTTTTTTGAGAAAAATGCGGGGTTATTTTCCATTAGCTGATATTGAGGAGTTGCCGACTGCATCGCACCTTGTGCCAGAGGATGAACCTGAGCGTGCAGCGTCGGCAGTTCGGGAATTTTTGCAGCAGTCAGGTGTGGTGTCTCAGGCGGCACCCCAGCGCAGCACACTGTATGGCGCTGTTAGGGCAGGGGTGGCTGCTCATAGTGATGCTGTCGCCATCGTGATGCCGGGTAAACAATCGGACAGTGCCACCGGATCAATTACCTTTGGTGCGCTCTGGCGGCTCGTTCAACAATATCGGCGTGGATTACTCTCGCGTGGAATGGTGACGGGAGATCGGGTATTGATGCTCGTTCCCCCGGGTATTGATTTTATCGCCTTTACTCTTGCGATTTTGGGTAACGGCGGGACACCCGTTTTTGTTGATCCTGGAGTAGGAACTGAGAATCTGAAGCGGTGTATTGATAATGCGGGGGTTATAGGGGTTGTCTCAGTACCTCGCGCTATTCCGCTTAGAGCTGCCTGGTTTCGGCAGTTTCAGACTGTCCGTTATCATTGCATCGTATCTGACGCGATCCCACTTCCGAGTACCTCTGGCGTGTTTCGCGCTCAGTTCGAATCGGATGAGTTTCCTGAAATAGAGCGCTCGACTGTTGAGATGATAGCTTATACCTCAGGTGGGACGGGTGTGCCAAAGGGAGTACTGTTTTCACCCGAAATGGTGAGTGAACAGTTAGAGATTTTCCGTTCAACATTTGGGTTCATGCCCGGCCAGGTCGATCTTCCTCTGTTGCCAGTATTCTCCCTCTTTGATGTTGCACTTGGAGTTACTGCGGTAATACCTCCGATAGATCCTGGAGCACCACTTGATTTTGATCCCAATCGATTAGCGCAGGTCATCGATACACATCAGGTCACATCGTCTTTTGGATCTCCGACCTTGTGGAAAAAACTTGCTGATTGGGCAAGAGGAATCGAAAAACGTTTCCCATCAATATCGCGGGTCTTTATCGCGGGTGCGCCGGTCAATGATGAGGTAATTGCGGCGGTTCGATCCGTTGTGCCGGATGGCGAGGTGTATATTCCGTATGGAGCAACCGAGGCGTTGCCGGTATCGATTATATCCGGTGCGGAAAGGATTGCGCTTCGAGACAAAAAGAAGCTTGAGGAATCTCCCGACGGACAGCAAGGTCTGCCAATCGGGAAAACGGTTAAAGGGCTTTCAGTCCTGGTGATGCCTCTTGGCACTGCAGCGAGCGAATCCGAATGGGGCTCTCCGTGCAAGCGCGGAGAGATCGGCGAGCTTTGGGTGTCGGGCCCAACGGTCAGTCTTGGATACCTCCATCGGACAGGGGAAACTTGCTCGAAGCGGCTCGTCGATGGCACGTGGTGGCATGCGCTCGGAGATGTCGGATACTTGGGTCGCTCTGGAATGGCCTATTTTTGCGGTCGAATCGCGCATATCGTCAGTGGCTCACGGCTTTGGTGCCCAATCCCCGTCGAGCGAATTGTTAATCAGGTAGAAGGTGTACGAAGGAGTGCATTGGTTCATCTTGGTGCGGGTAGGGCAGGGATCGTTATCGAGCCGCACGACCCGGCCGCCAACCTTGAAGGGACTAATCAGGGAGAGCTGCTTGCAAAAGTATCAGCTACACTCAAGGTAAATAAATTGACCGCAGAGATTGATAAGCTCTTTGTGCATCCTTCGTTCCCGGTTGATGGAAGACATAACGCAAAAATTTTCCGAGATCGACTCTCTGTCTGGGCTCAAAATCACGGTCGTTCCGCGAAGGGGTAGTGGTGATGAAAGAGAATGAGTTGGCCCTTGGAGAGGGAAAGGGGGTTGTCGTCACGGGAGGGAGTGGTTTTGTAGGAAAAGCTCTATGCCGCTCTCTCCGACGAGCGGGATTTGAGGTCCTCTCCTTATCCCGTAGACCGGTACCCGAGCTTGAAGCGGAGGGAGTGAGGTCTTTTTGTGGCGATCTTACGAGAGAAGATTTTCCCTTTGACGAGCTCCTTGTTGGAGTTAATGCGATATTTCATACAGCAGCGCACGTTCAGATGTGGGGGCGGTATGAGGAATTTTATCGGGTGAATGTCGAGGCGACTCGCAGACTTCTCGATGCTTGCGAACGGGTTGGGTGTGATTTTTTTATCTTCACGAGCTCGCCGAGTGTGGTGGCTCATGATGGCGATCTGCGCGGAGTTGATGAGCTTACCCCTTATCCATCTCGCTATCGTGCGTGTTACCCAGCAACCAAAGCTCAGGCAGAGCAAGAAGTTCTCAATCGTGGTAAGAACGGTAAATTAAAAACGGTTTCTCTTCGCCCCCATCTTATCTTTGGTCCCGGTGATAACAATTTACTTCCCACAATTATTCAACGAGCGCGCAATGGACGACTTCCCATAGTCGGCCGAGGGACAAATCTTGTCGATGTTACCTTCATAGCTGATTGCGTCGAAGCCCACCTCTGTGCGCTGCGGGCACTCGAGAGAGATCCAACGGTTTCGGGGGAGCCTTTTTTCATCTCTCAGGGTGAGCCTGTCGGATTATGGGCTTTTATTGACGAAGTGCTTGCGCGATCGGGTATTAATCGACTGACACGACGAGTCGATCATCGATTAGCATTTTTTATTGCCGCGCTACTAGAGCGGATATGCCGCATTCTGCCGAATAACCCCGAACCTCCCCTTACCACATTTCTTGTAAAAGAGATGAGCTCCGACCACTACTTCAGTATCGCGGGCGCGAGAGAGAGATTAGGTTTTTCGCCTCGATTCTCAGTGAGTCAGGCGCTTGATGCGACATTTGGTGGGGGTGGTTCAGGGGTGTAGAGGTTCGAGGTGCTTGGTGTGATTCCGTGAGGATTTCGCCGTAATTTGCGAATGGTTGAACAAATCTGCTACTCTCTCCACGAAAAAGGTGACGATTTCGGAGTGTATGCTGCTATTGAGAGGAGGCTGTTGATGACGTCGCAAAACATTGATTTACCTGAGGGGGGGGAAGTTAAATAGCAGTAATGAGATCGCACCAACATTACCTGGCCACAATTTGCCACAGGAATTTCCGACAATCACCGAATTTTTCCGAGCCACAAATAAAGCCTTTGAACTTAATAGAAGCATCCGGGAGGGGTTGGTTAGTTGTCGAGACCACTTCAGTCAGATGATAATTTACGTCGAGACTGATGGAGATGGGCAGGTTAGGAGTTTTCCGGTGCCTACGACCGTTATTGATCCAATTAGGCAATTGATAGGATCAACGGATGATAGGAACGTTTACCCGATAAGCTCAACAAGTCTCAATCGACTGTCCGTTAGATTGATAGAGCAAACATTTAGACGTGGAGAAATTGGCGAAGTACTCGATGCCGCCCCGTGCAAATTTGGCTCAACGATTGTGCGAGATTCCACCGAACGGCCGGTCTTGGGAGTAAATATTGAGTATTGTCACGGTACTGAACATCGGTATGGCGTGTCTTCAAAATCCAAATTCTGGAAGGTAACGGTTACAAGGGAACTTGACTCTGAGAGCAAAAAGGCACTCGGAGATAAACCGTGGGCTGAATTTCTTAGGCAATTACACGGAAGGAGTGTGAATTGGTTTAAAGATAGTGATGCGACCTACGGGGCAATTTCCTCGAATGATGTCTTCAATACCAATAAATCCAATCAATATTTGACCTCGATAAACAACGGCGAGTTCGATAAGGTTAATATTGTCCGGCCCATTAATGAATTCAATCAACATCCTTATGCTGTACTCACTAATATTTTGGAGATTTTTGTCGGAGCTCAACAGGTATCTGAGCGCTCGCCAAACTTGTTGCAAAAATTTGTAGGTCTGAGACGTGTAAATAATGATAAGCCCGACGCAGCAGCTTTGATTGATTATGAAGGCCTAGGACATGAGATTTATAGAATCGGAAATCGATTAGGTCTGCGAGAGAGTATTACGGAGTGCCGTAGTTTGGAGAACTTCGGGCTTTCCCTCCAAGAAGCTGAAGCCTTAGGCCGCTTTATCTCAACGATTAAGGATGCCATAAAATATGGCGGTCAAGGAGAAAAAACAGTTGGTCGATTTCTGGTTGACTTGTTGAAGGAAAACGATTGGAACGAAGATAGGTTCGTCCCAATCGCGCATGAAAGGCAACAAAAGCAGCTCCTATTAGAGGCAGCGAGATTTTTTGGGAAATTAAAAAAAGAAGGAATACCCCGTGACAACGCAGTGGCCATTGAGCTTCTGAAAACTTACCTGCGAAGCACGGAAGGTATGCTTCAACGGCAAAGACGTATGGAGCTCTAAATTCCTACAATGTAGAAATTTTTTGTGTAAGTGCGGAGGGGGCAGTTTTTCTTAGGCTATTAAGCCCTTCGCTGTTAATCTCCCTAGCTCCGAATCACAGCAACCGCACTCGTCTCCACGTTCCCACCTTTCCCCACTTTTTAGCCAAATTTACTCCGCCAACCAAAGATTCCACGCAACATCCTGCTCCTCCGAACGATAAGAAAGAGTCACCGTAATCTGCTAACCCCACCGGTGACGAAATCGTTCAGTAGGAGTACAATGAAGCGAAAGAATCACCACACCAATTCAACCAAACCCGTAAACCAGAACGACCGCACTGCCATGGGCCGACAGCTTGTTTCTCTTGACTGGGCGATGAAGAAGATTCTCCGGAATAAGGCGAACTTCTGCGTGCTCGAGGGATTTTTGAGCGAGCTGCTCGGTGAGGATGT
>Ga0114973_10002709_pt1 | contig 12703 bp, 9 predicted proteins | sample M_140807_MF_Meta_FD_87025 | JGI IMG/M metagenome (GOLD analysis project Ga0114973, IMG submission 87025) | Freshwater microbial communities from Lake Montjoie, Canada to study carbon cycling - M_140807_MF_MetaG | ecosystem: Environmental > Aquatic > Freshwater > Lake | place: Lake Montjoie... | reverse complement strand
GTCAAGTTTTATTTGCAGAGGTAATAGAAAAGCACCTTGATGATGAAATCGGTTTTTTTCAAACCTTTATATAGTAACGTCACTTGAACTTTGAAGGTCTTAAGAAAATGAGCAACTGCCGCATTGTATTTCTAAGACAACAATTTAGAAAAACTAGATATTTTTTCTAAATTCCAAAATTTCTTCAGAATATTTTCAGTTTTAGACTCACCCCATACATCTGCACAAAGTGCAATGAATTTATTTGAAATATCTCCATCACTCATGGGTTTTTTCTGACTGCCTACACAATCATCGATTTGGATCTGTATTTTTTTTCCATCAAGCAAGGTAGCAGTTAAACGTGCCGCATGCATTGGCATCTCCTCATGAACGACAGCACTTACTTTGGCGCGAAGTTCAACAACATCCGATGAATTGACCCGAGCGTCTTGAAATTGCAACTCACCACCAGCGCCATCGACCATAGACACGGCTGCAGCATGATAAAAACTGAATTTACCTTCAAGTCCGGTTTTAGGCTTCAGCTTTCCAGTTAACTCAAGAACTTTGGGATGAACAATCAGCTCAATCGCAGAAATTTGATTCACAGGTATTTTGTGGATATTTCTTAACTCTATACAGGCATCAATAACAGGATGAAGAACAAGTCCACAAGCAAAGGGTTTATAAGTGTTACCTAACAAATCATAACGTTCGCCCAACTGACTCACGCATTCATTCAAATTGACCGTTTCTGAGAGCACATGAGCAAATCCACGCTTACCTTCAATTCCTGATTCAGAACTGGTAAAGTTTTGTTGAGCCAGCAAAGCGGATGACAATCCGTTTTGCGCAGCTTTACCAGGGTGCAAACTCTTTGCCATACTGCCAAACATTTCACGAAGTCCACAGGCTTGTGTGGCCGCAAGCCCAAGTGCCCATTGAGTTTGATCAATATTCAACCCGCATAAGCGAGCAGATGCTGCGGCTGAACCAAAAACACCAGCGGTCGAAGTGATGTGCCACCCCATATCGTAATGAGATGGCAACACAGCTCTTGCTACTCTGCATTCAACCTCAACACCAACAACAAACGCATTGATCAAGTCCTCACCCGATCGATTATGGTGCTCACACAATGCCAAAACAGCTGGGGCAACTGGACTGCTCGGATGAACCATCGCTTGTGGATGTGTGTCATCGAAATCAAGAACATGCGACGAAACACCGTTGAGCAAGGCCGCAGTCAAAATATCGGTTTTTTCATTTCTGCCGATCAATGTTGCCTGTTCAGATCCTGCATAAGGCTTCAGTGCTTGCCATGCATACTCAACCGTTGGGTGATGACTTGCGCCAACTGCGCAAGCAATCCAATTTATCCAGGCGCGTTTAGCTTCATGTATTACATCGTTCCTTAAATGTCCGTATTGGCTATTCTGAATATAGCTCGAAAGAATTTTTGAAACGTGTATGTTTTCATACGTCATGATTAATCAACTTTTGCGTTGGTTTCTTTAACGAGCTTGCCCCATTTTTCAATTTCTTGGGGTATCAGCAAGGAGAAGGTCTCAATCGAGCTTCCAACAGGTTCAAATCCACCACGATTAATGAAAAACTCTTTTACCTCAGGAATACTAATAACTTTGCGAAAATCAGCATTTAACTTTTCGATGATGTTTTTGGGGGTACCTACTGGAGCTATTAAACCAAACCATGCTTGAAACTCATACCCTGGCACCCCCGCTTCAGCTACCGTTGGCAGATCAGGGACGTTAGAAATTCGTTGAGGTGTAGCCGCAGCCAACATGTTTAATTTTCCGGCTTTAACCAATGGTAGTGCAGATAATAAATTCACAAACATCATTGAAGTCTCACCGCTTAATAAACCGTTTAATGCCAGAGCGCTTCCTTTGTAAGGAATATGAACAATATCAATTCCAGCACGTGTTTTAAATAACTCACTGGCCAAATGCACAGCACTACCGTTACCTACAGATGCATAGTTTAGTTTTCCTGGATTTTTTTTGGCGTAAGCGACTAAATCTTGAACATTTTTTGCCGGAACATCAGGGTGAACAACCAGCATAAACGGGATATTTGCGACGATGGTGATTGGCATCACATCCTTGATGGGGTGATAGGGAAGCTTTGCGTACAACGCTGGATTGATCGCTAATGGGCCCGTGTCAGCAATTCCAATTGTGTATCCATCAGGAATTGCTTTTGCAACAGCCTCAACACCCACAATTGCACCTGCACCGGGTCTATTGTCGACAACGACTTGGACCTTCCATATATCCGTCAATTTTTGAGCCATTAATCTTGCGGCAATATCGGTTCCCGAGCCAGGGGGATAAGGCACGACAATTCGGACAGTGCGATCAGGAAAATTTTGTGACTGCGCATAAAGCGATTCACAAAAAATTAAAAACGGTAGTACCAGTAGCAAAAATTTGCTGAGTAAAAAATTTAAATTCATCACATCCTCACAAAATTTTTATAAAAATCAAGTTTTTTAACTCGATCTGTTCGATCAAGTTTTCGAAGCAGTACAGGCCAATCCATCACAATAGTATATTTAGAAATTTCTGATGTTTCTTGCAGCAGTGAACCCACCTTCTTTTTTTGAAAAGTGACTATCAGTTTTGCGCTAACAAACCACAACTTTGGACTATTCTGAATGTAAAGTTCTCAAATGTATATAGAGTTTGTTCTGAGAGCCTGGCGTGTATAGAGCTATTTTTTATCCTGCCCTCCAGTTGATGCCGCTTTCGTCAGGAACGCGGTTAGCGCTAGCAAAAGAAATCAAGAGTTTCGACGCCTTTTCGTTTGTCTCTGAAGGCGCTAGCAGCCACAGTGGACGCAGGACGGTTTGACCGACCTTGCCTACAGGGGCACTTCGATTCACATCTTAAAAACACTTGAACTCTATAAGTTCAAGGGAGATGCAATGACGCAGCGTCGTACTTATGGCGACGGTGGACATGAAACAGATCCTTCCAAAATTGTTTTCAGTGACCACAACATTCAGTACACCATACACATTGGAGATTTCAAATGAAAACTTCATACACTTTGAGTGATGGCTATGCAGCTGGTCAGATCAAAAGTTGTAGCTTGAAAAAGTTGCAGCATAAAAATAAATGATGCTTGCCATCAGGTGAGTAGAAACTAGACGCTATCTTGTGGCGTCCCACTAAGTTGAAGAGGGTGCTCAATGGTCGCCAACAAAACTCCATATACATTGGCCAGTGCGAACTAAAACTCCATATACATTGCCGGTCTTCGGCGCGAAACTTCATATACATTGAGGTAGTTCGAACCAAAACTCCATACACATTGACCAAGTCAAACGAAAACTTCATACACTTTAAGTTGCGGTACGGTGGGTGTTCAGAGCAAAAGTAGTTGCACAAAAAAGTCGCAGCGTAAAAAGAAATGACACTGGTTTACATGTGAGTTCTCTTTTGCTATTTTTAATAATATTTAAATATTACTAGCTATACTACAACTATACTACTTTGACCCCATGAGAAATAGCTAAGTTGTTGTTTCTAATGGGGAAAATAGTGAAATGTTGGCGTTTTCACACTGCAGGGGTCACAAGTTCGAAACTTGTACTGCCCACCAAAAATTCCCAATAGAAACAAGCACTTAGAGGAAACTCTAGGTGCTTTTTCTTAAGTTAAAAGTAGTATGGACCGACTTTACTACTCGTCATAGATTTTTCGATGTCTTTTCATAGATTTCGGAACGGTCGAACAAGCCCATTTCAATCTGTTGTCAGTGCCGCCAGCACCGTGTCAATGTGGCAATGCTTTTTGTCTCTATGCCAACATGGCTAGCGCTGTGCTCAGCTTGAAAAAAACGCTACGTTTGTTTTGAAATGAGTCCAGCTACTCCCTGTGAAGTTTTTACACAGCGGGCAACACCAGATGCCTTTGGCTACATCCACATTCGGCGTTTTTCTTAACTGTGGGACTAGCTATGTTGAAGAAAGTTGTAGCAATGTTATTAAAAATGCGTCTTTGCAGCAGATAAATTTTTTTCATCAGATACGCGAAGCACGAACAGACCTTTGCTTCATACACATGGTGTCTTTGTCAATTGAAAAAAGCAACAGATTGTCCTGATGTATAGGCGAGATATCCCGGTATTCCTCCTTCAACGCCATACCCCGACTGCTTACGTGGTTCAAAGTAACGCGATGTCCCCAACTCAGGGCCACCTTGAGCAGCCGCGGCTACTGAGGAATATACGGATACACCTCCTGCTTCTATCCCGCGTGCAAGCTTGTACCCTAAATCGGAACGCGTTGTCCAAATGCTGGCCGAAAGGCCAAATTGCACATCATTTGCCAATGCAATTGCATGGTCTATATTGTCAAAAGATTCGATAGTCAGAAGTGGACCAAAAACTTCTTCACGCGAAATTGCGTTTCCATTTTTTAACCCAGTAACTATGCTTGGGGAAACAAAATATCCCCGACTGTCACAATCAACATTAGGACAACCCAAGTCGACCACTTCACCAAGGGCTCTCGCTTGATTGAAATAGCCGTTAACCCGAGCAAGTTGTGCGCGACTTGCAACTGGTCCAAGTCGGGTATCTACTTTTGCTGGGTCACCAACTGTCCAATTTGCTGCTGCTTTTTGAAGTCCTGCTATAGCCTGATTCTCGCGCCCTCGGGGCAATATCAGTCGAGTTTTAGCCACGCACCACTGACCAGTATTCCAAAACGCTGAAAAGAAGATGTAAGGCCATACTTCTGGATCTTCAAACATGTCGGCCAGCATGATTTGTGGAGACTTTCCCCCACATTCAAGAAGCACAGGTTTCAAGCTGCTTTGAGCAGCAGCTAGCGCCACCGCTTGGCCGGTGCGAGTGGATCCCGTGAAAGTGACAAGGTTAACATCGGGATGGGATGCAAGTGCCTGACCAGCGCAAGCCCCAGTTCCCAAAACAACGTTGATAGTTCCGTCTGGAATTCCTGCTTCACTGGCTAACTGCGCTAGAAGTATGGCTGATCTTGGTGAATTTTCTGAGGGTTTAACGATGATGGTATTTCCGGCAGCTAGTGCAGGAGCGACACGCAAAAGCATATTCATAACTGGGACGTTCCAAGGGATGATTGCGCCCACAACACCGCGGGGGCGACGCCAGACAACACCCAATCGACTTTCGTCTGCTCGAAACAGATCACCGTGAATTTTCTCAATCATGTTGGCATAGTTGCGAACTAAGTCTGGCGCCGTGGCGTTGATCGCCGCGGCGTCTGTGCATGGCCTACCAACCTCAAGGGTCTCCAATAAAGTGAGCTTTTCTACGTTTTCAGCGATTTTGTCTGCAAATGTAAGCAGTTTTCGGCGCCGCTCTTGGGGTGTGCACTTACCCCAACCCTTTTCGAAGCTGGTGCGCGCTGAACTGACTGCGGCATTTACGACGGATGCGTTGCCTAACTCTGTATCTCCAAGGTTGGAGTCGTCGGCTGGATTTCTGTGTTCCATGAGCTCAGTACCAAGCTTATGTTGTCGGCCGTTTATCCAAGAAAAACTTAAGCTATTCAATAAAAGTGCTTTTTCCTTTTGACTAATTATGGAGTTCATGATTTGCTACTTTGCAGATAGGCCACCGTCGACCGAAAGAGCGGTCCCGGTGACAAAAGACGCATCATCTGAGGCAAGCCAAAGGGCAGCATGCGCAATTTCTTCGGGTTTTGCTATTCGCCCTAGTGGCGTGCTAGCAATAAAAGCCTTGGTGTTTTTAAGGATTGTTTCTGGATTGTGCTTGCGGTCCATGAAGGTACTGAGCATTCCTGTGTCGGTCATTCCAGGACAGATTGCGTTCACACGTATGTTGTCTATCGCCAGCCGAAGAGCTAGTGATTTTGCGAATCCCACTACTGCAAACTTTGCCGCTGAATAAGTTGGACTGAGTTGTGAACCAACTATCCCTGATACGGATGAAGTTATAACGATCGATCCACCTCCGCGCTTACGCATGTAAGGAGCTGCTTCTGCAGAACCAAAGATCACAGAGGTAACGTTAAGTTCAATTGATAGGTCATAGTCTTTGGCGTCAAGTCCTTCGACTTCAGCAGGGCCAGCCGTGCCAGCGTTACTCCATAAAATGTCAAGACCGCCCAACAAGGTTGCTGCATGATGAATAACAGTCCGCATTTGGTCTCGCTGGGTTAAGTCCGCCACTAATGCATGAACCGAGGGATATCGCGTTTTTGTATCAGCCACGACTTCATGAAGTAGTTTGGAGTTGATGTCAACCGCTACAACGCTGGCACCTTCGCGTGCAAACATTTCAAGGCCTGCGCGACCCATGCCGGATGCCGCGCCTGTGATGATTACTAATTTGTTTTTTAGTCGCATGGTGTAGGCTTAACTCAATAAGTAGTTGGTTAGTCAAGTGTTAACTTGAGAGATTTGATAAGTGGCCCCCAATATTTAAGATCATCGTCTAGTGTCTTTGAAAACTCCTCTGAGGTACTTCCAACAGGAACCATATAGGCAGATTTCATCCGTTGACGAAACTCGGGCTCAGCAACGATTTCTTTAATGGTTTTTTCCCAAGTTTTGATAACATCTACTGGAGTGCCAGCGGGAGCCAGAAGGCCTAGGAAAGTTCCACGGTCAAGACCGGGAAGACCGATCTCAGCAAGGGTCGGAACATCCGGAAGCGTTTCTAGTCTTGTTGGAGAGGCGGCGCCCAAAATTTTTGCCTTGTCAGCTTGCATTCGGTTAGAGGCTTGTGGGCCTAGAAAAGTCGCATCTATTTGGGCGCTTAGTAGGCCGGTAACAGCATCACTTTCCCCTTTGTATGGAACGTGCAACATGTTGAAGTTTCCTGTCTTTTGCATTTGCTCCCCGTATAAATGCGCAAAAGAGCCAACTCCAAAAGAGCCATACGTAATTTGACGATTTCGCATTCGGGCAATAACTTCCGAACCAGTTCCATCACCAAGCGAGGCTTTGCTAGTGAAGAGAACTAAATAATTGTTTACTACATTTGAAATCGGCGCGAATTCTTTGAGTTGATAGGTCGGCTTCTGATATATCAAGGTCGAAAGCACATGAGAATTGATCGTAAACAACAGCGTGTAACCGTCCTTAGAGGAGCGAGCAACAAAATCTGCCGCAATCATTGTGTTGGCTCCAGGCTTGTTTTCTACTAAGACTGATTGTTTTAACTTGGTGGTCGCACGATCAGCTAGTGCTCGCGCCACAACGTCTGTGCCGCCTCCTGCGCTAAAGGGAACGATGATCCTTATCGGCTTGTTAGGATATTCTTGGGCTGTTGCCATATTTGCAAACCCTATGGATAGCCCGAAAATGAGCTGTGTGCATTTAATTAATTTCTTAGAAATTGATTTCACGTTATGTCTCCTGAGTTGATACGTCGCTTTGATCAAGCATTAAAAATACTAATGCTTTTAAATATAAATATTAAGAAATTCAATGCATGTTGTCTAATATTAAAATAGCATAGTTTGATACGAAAAACGTATCAGAAGAAAACATGAACCTCAAACAATTACGACAAGTCTTAGTTCTTGCTGAAACTCTTAACTTTAGAGTTGCTGCAGAACAACTGCATATGGCCCAGCCCCCGCTCTCTGAATCGATTAGGAAACTAGAAGAGGAAATCGGAGTAAGGCTTTTTGAAAGGTCACGTGCAGGAGTAGAGCTCTCTCAAGCGGGCAAATCTGTTTTGGAGCATGCGCGTTGCGCGCTCTATCATGCAGAACAGTTTCGGCAAGCCGCGCTTCTTTCTGTGGGTGGGCACCTTGGTACTCTTCGAATTCACTATGTGGCTTCCTCGACCATTAACTTATTGCCCCGTGCTATTGCACATTTTCGGTCTGTTTACCCTACGGTAGATTTGCGACTTGTAGAAGCGAGCACAGATGCCATCATGCGGGCCCTTGTTGATGGCCGTTCAGATGTTGGAGTCGTGCGTTTTCCGACTCCTAACTTACCATCAGTTGTAGTAAGGGCAGTTGAAAAGAATCGCTACGTTGCTGCACTGCCTAAAACACACTCAAAAGCAAATGCTCCTAAATTAAGATTAAAAGACTTGTGTGAAGAGAATTTTATTTTTCCTGCGCATGAAATGGGTTCATCTGGGGCTTACTTATCAACAATGATGGCATGCCAGCAGGCAGGATTCGTTCCCAATATTGTTCAACAAGCTACACACGCGCAATCCATCATTGCGTTAGTTGAGAGCGGTTTGGGGGTAGCATTAGTCCCAAATATTTGGGAAAATCTTGCCTCGAAGCATACAGTTTTCAAGCCCCTTACTGGTATGAAGGATGACGTTACAGGGCTTGCATTTGCTTGTCGCAAGGTTGAAAAAGAGTCTGTATTGATCAAGAACTTTTTCGTATCTGTTATGCACGCAGTTACAAAGCACAATGATCTATGAGTTTGGAGTTGGTCTGTGAGTTAGCCCCCTGAATGACAGTCCCACCGGTATGTTTAAGTTACCGATCGTTTGTGCTTAACAGTGTTGGCAGCAAGAAACCAAGCGCACTGTGCGGGTGATATGAATAGTAGTTATCGAATCAATCTTTCAGTTGATCTGCCACGTGAACCGTAGCAGTCTATCTTGAATCAGTTTAGACATGTCTCGAAGTTTTGATGGCCTTGAGACCGTGTATTGCGGGTTCTAAATCCGGGTGTTTCCTGAAGGCAAATGCAGGGAGCCAATTTTTTTCTGCAACTTGCAAGTGATCCGTCAGCCAAAGCCAAACAACACTTGGGCATCAGTAACTCAAGCAACAGCGGTTCCATGAATGGTATTTTCTCTTCAAATATTCGGCTTTCGTAATTAACTCGACGATGCCTTTTCAGAAGTTTTTGACATCACAACAATCATCTCAATCGGTATCACGTTGTGGGGCAGCCATAAAAAAATAGCTTTGAGAAGCACAAAGCACAAAGCACAAAGACTAAACTTCAGTCAAGCTTGATGTTTGACTTATCAATCAGTTCCTTCCAGTTGCGATTCTGGTCGATGATCGATTGAGAAAAGGCCTTGCCAACTACCAGGGCAATATCAAGACTGAGCCCACCCGAATGCTTCTGAAACTCTGGCGCACGCAGGGCGCTCAAAATCATCGAGGTGAGTTTTTCGGAAACCACCGGCAGCACGCCCGAGGGTAGAAATATGCCCCACCAGGCCGACAGTTGAAAGTTCGAGAAGCCCTGCTCGTCCATGGTTGGGACATCGGGCAGAATTGCCGAGCGCTTGGCACCCGTAAAGCCTATGGGCTTGAGTTTGCCACTTTCGACGAAGCCTCTGAGACTGGCTGGTGAAGTGACAGTGATGTCCACGTCCTGGCTGATCAAACCCATCATTGCCGGCGCAGCACCCTTGTAAGGCACGTGAAGCAAATCTACGTTGGCCTTGGATTTGAGCGTTTCCATCACCAGGTGGCCCAGACTGCCGTTGCCGGGCGTGGAATATGTAAGCTTGCCTGGACGTGAAGCCGCTAGGGTAACGAACTCTTTTACCGAAGATACATTCAGCTTGGGGTTGACCGCAAAAACGAAATTTGTGCTAACCAACTGCGCCACAGGGATCAGGTCTTTTTCGATTGTGTAAGGCACATTGGATGCCATTAGTGGGTAGAGCGCGATGGTTCCATCGCTCAGCAAGAAAGTGTAACCGTCGGGAGGCGAGTTGGCCACGTAAGCCGAACCAATGGTGCCGGAAGCACCGGCGCGATTATCAACGATGACCTGTATTCCGTTTTGCTCGCTCATCACTTTGGCCAGCATGCGACTGATGCTGTCGGAAGAACCGCCCGGGACAGCAGGGACGACTAACCGGATCGGCTTGCTGGGATAGACCTGTGCCCCTGCCATTGGCGCAGATATCGCTAAGGCAAGTAGGGCTGTAAAGTGGATGCAGCGGTGGGCAATGAATTGAATCAAGGCGTGAGCAATGTGAGGGGGATTTGTTTGCAGTGACTTGTAGGGCATGGGTAAGGCTTTCATTTCAATCGAAGAGATCGGGGTCAGATCGGCACACTGCGTCATAGTGCGGCTGAAAATGTAACCATGCGATGCCGGGTGTGGCTAGGTTGCGGCTCAGATGTTCTGCCGCTTCGTGCGACACAAGCTTGAGCGGTCGCCCGGTGGCCTCTGCCTTTAATTGCATTTCGCAAGCGCGCTCAAGCGCGATAAACCACCACGCTGCTTCATCCACGCTCTCGCGTCCGACAGAAAACAAACCGTGGTTCTGGTGGATGGCACCCTTGCCACCGCCCAGCGCAGCAGCGATTTTTGTGCCTGCTCCGATCTCCAGTGCCACTTTGCCCGAGCCTTCGGTGATCACGGCGTGGTCGTTGTAGAAATAGCAAGCGGTCTGATTGATCGGATCCAGTGGTGCGCCTAAGGCAGACCAAGCCATGCCGTTAACTGTGTGCATGTGGCAGGACGCCATCACGTGGGCATGGGCCGAATGGATGGCCGAATGAAGCACGAAGCCCGCACGGTTGACGGCCCAGGAACCGTGCAGGACTTGTCCCTCATGATCGACCAGCAGAAGGTCTGACACGCGTATTCTGCCCAGGTCCATGGCGAAAGGGTTAGTCCAGAATCGGTCCGGATATTCGGGGTCTCGCACAGTGATATGGCCAGCAAAGCCGTACTCAAAGCCCATGCGGGAGAAAACACGGCAAGCCGCTGCAAGCCGCTGCTTGCGGTGAAGCCGCTCATGCTCAATATTGTCAAAGTGGGGCGGTCGGGGAAAGTACAGACCTTCCTGGCGCGGCTCATAGGCATGCGCATTGGAAACAGTAGATTTTGACGCAAGGATTTTCAAAGGGGCATCTCCAATGTGAATCGGTGCGCTGAGACTGGCATGCACGTGAATCCTCAAGAGTGGTGAAAGCCGTGCATGGCCCTAAATCGGCACCGTCAAGTTAACTTCCATTCATTGCCTAAAGTCTAGTCGATGGGCACCATTTCACCAATAGCCTACAAGCGCCACCACTACCCAGAGGCAATCATCTCAGCCAATGCGTGAGGCTGTATTCTCGTTTTGACTTGCGCTTTAGGGATGTTGAACTCATGCTGGCCCAGCTGGGGGGCTCATCTGAAATTATTCATGTTTGCTGTGACTTGCAAAGAATTGCCTAGCCTTGCTTAGTCTGAGCCAGTCTTTGTTGCATTACCCCAGAGGTCACCGAGTGATGGCCCAGGTGTTGGCTGCGGTGTGATTGTTCCGGGCTAGTCAATTCTGTCGCTCGCCGCAGAGCTGACGGCTGCGCGTTCCCGCTCCAGCATGCGGATGTGTAGCGCACGTATTGCGGTTGTGGGATTACGTGCCTCCAGCAGCTCGACGCACGCCTGAAGCTGCAGGTGCCGCTGCACGTCAGTGAGAGCGCCCGCAGCGTCTAAAGCGTCCTTCGCCGCAGGGATTTCAGCGTATGACTCAAGCACCTGCTCCATGTCTGCAATGTCCTCACTCAGGACCCGCGGCTGGGCATCTATGCGAACGGCCAGATCGCGCAGAGTCCAAAGACTGGCCTTGAGTTGGCGCTGAGCAAAAGGGGCTGCCATGTCATTAAGAACGGTCTGCTCTAACGTCTCGCAGATCCGGGCAAGCAAGGCGCCAGATTGAGGCTCAATCATTTTGCAGTCTCCTGTTCTTCGATCCATTCGAAAGCCATGCGCAGGCATTCGTTTACTTTCGAAGCACGTCCAGACATGCGCAGGTTGCTCGTCTTCCCGTGAAGGAAGCTGTGCGCAGCAGTTAGGGAGATGACTGCAAATTTTGCTTCACTGAAGATTCGGTACCAAGCTAGGCGTCGCGGGTCAACCTTGCAGCCTCCTGCTTGCTCATAGACGGCAATGGCGTCTTCAATGGGCAAGAATTTGTGCGGTCCCCAGAGGGACCGATAAGCCCAGGCAAGGTCTTCCATCGGGTCGCCCAGGTGGGAGATTTCCCAATCAAGCAACATTGTGATTTTTCCGTTCTCGTATAGGAAGTTACCAACTCGCATGTCTCCGTGTACGACGGCGATATGCGACTTGGCAGGCAGATTACGATGCAGCCAGCCAAATACGCTTGAAAGAGCAGGCAACGGTTCCATGCGATACATTCGAAATTGACGTTCCCATTGGTGCAGTACTTCACGCGGTGCTTCATGGGCCTGCTCAATAGATCCGAGAGAAGGAGTTAAATTGGTCCAGTCCAATGAATGCAGCCTTGCGGCAATGCGCATCAGCTCCTCGACCAGCGGCCGCGTGACGGATGAGCTGGGCTTAAGTAGTTCGCGCAAACCGGCGTTGCCCCGTCCGCGCGTCATGACGAAGCCAGGCATGCCAAGCAGCGATCCATCCTCGTCAAGCCACAACGCTTGCGGCACCGGCAGGCCACATGGCTGCAGCGCCGACAGCGTTTCAAACTCGCGAAGCATATCCACTTCCAACTGCCCAGCCCCTAGGCGTCCGAGCAATACGCAGTCCTGTTCATGGCAGCCTGCCTCGTCTGTCCACGAAACATCAAAGGCCCAAGCGAGTCTCGAGTTGCCGCCCGATAGCGCCTTCATGCCGGTTACTTCAATGCTACTCGCCCCAGGCTGGCGAGCTGCCACCAGCAGGGTAATACCTTGAGCAACGACCTCGTTGCAGGGTACTGCCTTCGCGCTCAAAGGAAACACCAGCCAGGTAGTCCCTTCTTGCAGGCTTCGTAG
>Ga0114973_10002707_pt1 | contig 12712 bp, 7 predicted proteins | sample M_140807_MF_Meta_FD_87025 | JGI IMG/M metagenome (GOLD analysis project Ga0114973, IMG submission 87025) | Freshwater microbial communities from Lake Montjoie, Canada to study carbon cycling - M_140807_MF_MetaG | ecosystem: Environmental > Aquatic > Freshwater > Lake | place: Lake Montjoie... | reverse complement strand
GAGGGGAGCCTCGGACCCCATGAAGCTCGCCAAGGCTGCCGTGTGCTGCTGGTGGAGAGCGCCGCAAGCCTGCACCGCATGCCATTGCACCGCCAGCGACTGGTGCTGCTCTGGAGCGCCCTGCGCCACTTCGTGAGCGAACTGCGCCAGGCGGGCTGGCAGGTGGACCATCGGGAAACCGAGAGCTTCGGCTTGGCCCTGACCGAATGGTGCGAGGAGCACGGCATCACGGAGCTCCACGCGATGGAGCCGGCCGACCGACCGGTTCGTGAGGCCCTGGAGCGGATCATCCGCCACTGGGAAGGGCCCGCTCCCAGCCTGATCTGGCATCCCTCCAATGCCTTCCTCTGGAGCCGCGGGGCCTTCGCAGCCTGGGCCTCCGGAAGGCGCCAGCTGCGCATGGAGCTCTTCTACCGGGAAGGCAGGAAGCACTTCGGCGTGCTGATGGAGGGCGAAGGGCCCACCGCCACCCCCCTCGGCGGCCAATGGAACTACGACCACGACAACCGTCGCCCCCCCACCAAGGGTCTGGCTGGTCCGCCACCGCTGTGGTTCGAGCCAGACACGATCACGCGGGAGGTGATCACCAAGGTGCGGGGCCTTGATGCCGCTCGCGCCGCCCAGAACCTGGCCCCGTTGCCGGGGGAGCTGGAGCCCTTCGGCTGGGCGGTGACCCGCCAGCAGGCCCTGGCCGTGCTGGAGCACTTCATCGCCACCCGTCTGGCGGGGTTCGGCCCCTATCAGGACGCCATGGTGAGCGGCCAGCCGACCCTCTGGCATTCGCTGCTCTCCCCGTTCATCAATCTGGGTTTGCTCCATCCGCTGGAGGTGATCCAGCGCCTGGAGGAGGCTGGTCGGCCTGCGGGGGCGGTTTCGCCGGCGTTGCGAGGCTCCGCGGTGATTCCTCTGGCCAGCCTGGAGGGGGTGATCCGCCAGATCCTTGGCTGGCGCGAATACACCCACGGCCTTTACCACTGGCTCGGACCTGACTATCCGAGGCTCAACCATTTCCAGGCCTCCAGAGCCCTGCCGGCCTGGCTGGAGCAGCTGGGGACCAGCCGCATGGCCTGCATGGACACGGTGCTCGCCGAACTGCGGGCCACGGGTTACGCGCACCACATCCAGCGGCTGATGGTGCTGGCCAACTACGGCCTGTTGGCGGGTCTGGATCCCCAGGCCCTCACCACCTGGTTCCACCGCCAGTTCATCGATGGCCACGACTGGGTGATGCAGACCAACGTGATCGGCATGGGGCTGTTCGCCGACGGCGGCCGGCTGGCCAGCAAGCCCTATGCCGCCAGCGGCAACTACATCAACCGCATGTCCACCTACTGCAAGGGCTGCCGCTATGCGGTGAAGCAGCGCAGCGGCCCCGATGCCTGCCCCTTCAACAGCCTCTACTGGGACTTCCTGGCCCGCCACGCCGATCAACTGCGCACCAATCCGCGCATGGGACTGGTGATGAAGCAGCTGGAGCGCCTGCCCGAGGCGGAACTGGCCGCGATCCGCGCCACGGCGGCCGCCCACCTGGATGCCCAGACCCCAGACCCCGCGGTCCCGCCGGGGTGACCCCCTAGCCTGGCCTTCGACCGTTTCCGGGCGATGCTCCTGGCCTTCAGCTGGCCTCCCGAGGCTTATCTCTGGTTCAAGACCCTCCACATCGTGGGGGTGGTGGTGTGGTTCGCCGGGCTCTTCTACCTCGTGCGGCTGTTCATCTACCACCGGGAGGCCGCCGAGCTGGAGCCTCCGATCCGGGCGGCGTTTGAGGCCCAGTATTCGGTGATGGAGAGGCGTCTGGCCAACATCATCACCACCCCGGGCATGGTGGTGGCGGTGGTGATGGCGGTGGGCCTGCTGAGCGTGAACCCCGCCTGGCTCCACCAGGGCTGGATGCACGCCAAGCTCGCCTTCGTGGTGGCCCTGCTGGCCTACCACGCCTTTTGCTACCGCCTGATGGGCCAGCTGCAGCGCGGAGCATGCGCCTGGAGCGGCCGCCAGCTGCGGGCCCTCAATGAACTCCCCACCCTGCTGCTGGTGGTGGTGGTGATGCTGGTGGTGTTCAAGAACCAGTTCCCCACCGGCGCCGCCACCTGGTTTCTGGTGGCCCTGGTGATCGCCATGGCGGCCTCGATCCAGTTCTATGCCCGCTGGCGACGCCTCCAGTCCGAGGCCGCCAGCCTGGCCGCGGCCGGAGCCGCAGACCCCCAGGCCACCGCGGGAGACGGGGGCCGTGCTGCGGGCTGAGGCTCAGGAGCATCCGCTGGCGGCGGTGCTGCAGGAGGTGGGTCCGGAGAGCTGCCCGGGCCGCTTCAACTTCCACTGCCATACGGTCTGCAGTGATGGCAGCCTTGCCCCCGAAGCCCTCGCGCTCCAGGCCCTGGAGATCGGCCTCGAGCACCTGGCCGTGACCGACCACCATGCCCTGGTCGCCCATGACCGGATCGCCGCGGTGTTTGCGGGTGAGCGGGCGGCGGGGAGGCCAGCTCCCACCCTCTGGCGTGGCGTGGAGATCAGCTGCCTGCTGGAGGGTTGTCTGGTGCACGTGCTGGGCCTGGGCTTCGGGCCCGATCCGGAACCCCTGGCCCCCTACCTGCAGGGCGAAGCGGTGGTGGGACCCGGCCTGCGGGCGGAGGCCGTGGTGGCAGCGATCCGATCGGCCGGCGGTCTGGCCCTGCTCGCCCACCCCGCCCGCTACCGGCTGCCCCACCAGCGCCTGATCGCCGCGGCGGCCGAGGTCGGCCTTGATGGCGGTGAGGCCTGGTATGACTACGCCATGGCGCCCCGCTGGAGCCCCACGCCGCTGGTGTGCGAGGCGATCGCCCGCAACCTCTCCGATCGTGGCCTTTTGCTGAGCTGCGGCACCGACAGCCACGGTCTCACCCTCCGGGGCCGCTAGGGTTCCCTGACAGAGTTCTTGCCGTTCATGGGTCTGTTCGATCGTCTGCTCGGATCCCGCTCCAGCGAGGTGAAGGTCTCCGGCCAGCCAGGGCCAGCCAAGGCCAAGAAGGCCGAAGAGGCCTTCTACCTCGATCCCGATGCCTCCACCAGCCTGGGCAACATCGACTTCATGCGGCGCTCCAACACGATTCGCCGCACCTTTCCCGGCACGGCCGACAGCCCCGGCCAGAAGGAGATGGTGCAGGAGGTGGCCTCAATGGAAGCCCGCCTGGAAACCATGACCCCTGGTCTGGCCGGCATCAGCCCCGACACCGAGGTGGACGTCAACCTCACCGGTGGCATTCCGAAGCCCGTGAAGAAGACCTTCGCCCAGCAGCTCTCCCCCGCCCAGCTCGCCCAGCGCATGAAGGGCAGCGCCGTGGCCGTGAACCAGCCCGGAGGAACTGCCGCCGCTGCTCAGGCCAAAGCCAACGACAGCAGTGACCAGACCGCCCCCCCGGCGGCCGGCCGCCCCGGCGCGATCGACCCCTTCAAGTCGATGGCCAAGGAACTGAACGGCTGAGATTCACGGCGCCTCGACCAGCGCCTCAGTGGCGAGCACCAGCTCCCGGAGACCCGTGAGTTGCTCCGCTGAGGCGCTCTCCCACAGCCCGCGGTGGTGGGCCTCAAGCATCCGCTCGGCCATGTCCCGCAGCGCCCAGGGATTGCAGCGCCGTAGGAATGTCAAGACGGCTGGATCCTGGAGCCAGCGCTCCGTCAGGGCGCCGTAGCTCCAATCCGGCACCCGTCCGGTGCTGGCGTCGTAGGCGAAGAGGTAATCGAGGCTGGCCGCCATTTCGAAGCCCCCTTTGTAGCCATGGCCCTGCATGGCCTCGATCCAGCGGGGGTTGAGCAGGCGAGAGCGCAGCACCTTGTCGAGCTCCTTTTCCAGCCGGTGCACCCGGGGGCGCTCGCTGCGGGAATGGTCGGCGAACCAGAGCTGGGGTGGGGTGCCGCGCAGCTTCTCCACCGCGGCGCTGAGGCCCCCCTGGAACTGGTAGTAATCGTCGGAATCGAGCAGGTCGTGCTCGCGGTTGTCCTGGTTGTGGAGCACCACCTGCACCTGGCGCAGGCGGGCTTCCAGGCCCGAGCGGTCCGGGGTGGCTTCGATTCCCGCCTGGCTGGGATCCCCTGCCCACGCCGCCGGGCCGTCATCGGCCTGGGCGCCGGTCCCGAGGGCCGGGCCGTAACGCCAGGCGCTCCACTGCAGAAAGGCCTCACCGAGATCGGAGCGGCTCTCCCAGTGGCCTGAATCGATCAGGGCCTGGAGGCCGGCGCCGTAGGCCCCCGGCGCTGATCCATACACCCGCCACGCTTGGCCCTCCCGGCGCGCCGAAGCCAGCAGCGGATTGTCGGCATCCGCCTCATCGAGGCTCGCCACGAGGCTGCAGGCCCGGTTGAACCAGCCCACCAGCTGAGGGAAGGCATCCCGGAACAGGCCGGAGATGCGCAGGGTCACATCCACCCGAGGCCGGCCGAGCAGCGTCAGGGGCAGGACCTCCAGATCCACCATCCGGCGGGTGGGGCCATCCCACACGGGTCGCACGCCCATCAGCGCCAGCGCCTGGCCGATGTCTTCACCGCCATTGCGCATCGTGGCCGTGCCCCACACCGTCAGGGCGAGGTGGCGCAGGTCGTCGCCCTCGCTCTGCAGATGCTCCTCCAGCAGGAGTTCCGCACTGCGGCGGCCCAAATCCCAGGCGGTCTCGGTGGGAAGCCCCCGCAGATCCACGCTGTAGAAGTTGCGGCCGGTGGGGAGCACATCCGGTCGCCCGCGACTGGGGGCACCGCTGGGACCGGCGGCGATGCGCCGGCCGGCCAGAGCGCTGAGCAGGGCCTGGCGTTCCGCGTCGCCGCAGGCCAGCAGGTCCGGCAGCAGCCGCTGACGGATCGCGCGCAACACCGAGCAGGTGGTGGGGCCAGGGCCCGCCTGTTCAGCGCCCTGGGCACCGGACCCCTCCGAAACTGGCAGGGCTGCGTCAACCTCACGCTGAAGAAGGCGAAGGGCCTGCTGCTCCAGCAGGGCGATGGCATCGCCGCAATGGCGCAGTGCGGTGGTGCCCTCCCCAGCGACGACGCCAGGGCCCCCTCCAAGCGGATCCGAGCATTCAGAGCCCGATGGATGATCCGGCCGCTCTTGGGTGGGCATGGGGTCGGCCGGAGCTGGCCGGGCGAACAGCTGCTGCAGGCGCCGGCGGTCAGCCTCCTCCAGAGGGGCCTCTTCCCGGTCGGCCCAGGGGTCGAGCGCAAGGTCCAGGTCCCGGGCGAGTGCCTGGGTGAGACCCGGCAGGCCTCCCTGGGGCGGACGGGCCAGGCACAGGAGCAGTTCGGCCAGCTTCTGCGGCTCGGGAAGGGTGCCGTAGGTGTGGAGTCCCAGCCGGATCTGGGCTTCCTTGAGTTCACAGAGGTAGCCGTCGGCAGCCTCGAGCCGTTCGGTTCCGCCGGGCACGCCGCCCCCCGGAGGCTCGGGGAGATTCAGCGCCGCCAGCCGCCGCTCCAGCTCAATCCGCAGGGTTTCGGCACGGTCGGCACCGAGCTGACGGGTTTCCCAGTACTCATCCAGCAGGGCTTCAAGGGCCTGGAGATCACCATGGAGCCCCGCCCGCCCCAGGGGAGGGGTGAGGTGATCAAGGATCACCGCCTGGCTTCGGCGTTTGGCCTGGCTGCCTTCACCGGGATCATTCACGATGAAGGGATACACGTGGGGCATCGGGCCCAGGGCCCACTCCGGAAAGCAGGTCTCCGCGAGCCCCACGGCTTTGCCGGGCAGCCATTCCAGGTTGCCGTGCTTGCCCACGTGCACCACGGCCTGGCAGCCGAAGCTCTCGCGCAGCCAGAGGTACTGGGCCAGATAGGCGTGGGTGGGGGGCAGATCGGGGCTGTGGTAGGTGCGTTCAGGCGCCCGGTCGTAGCCGCGGTCGGGTTGCACCAGCAGACTCACGGCACCGAAATCCAACCCCCGGATCGGAAAACCCGGAGCGCCATCCGCCATGGGCTCCAGGCTCTCATCCCGATCCGGGGCGCCCCAGACGGCTTCCAGGCGCTCCCGGCCCTGCAGCGGCAGGGAGCCATACCACCGCAGGTAGGTCGGCAGGGGCAGGTGGCTGAGCGGCGGACGATGGCCGCTCTCGGGGTCATTGGTGCGGCCGGCCAGAAGACGCTGGATCAACGCGTTCCCATCGGCCGGCAGGGGATGCCGTAGGCCATACCCCGCCTCTGCCAGCCAGCGGAGCATCAGCACCGCACTGGCGGGGGTGTCCAGGCCCACGCCATTGGCCAGGCGGGAATTGCGGGTGGGGTAGTTCGCCAGCACCAAAGCCACCCGGCGCCTGGCCTCCGGTGTGCGGGCGAGCAGGATCCAGCGCGCCACCAACTCGGCAATCCAGGCCAGCCGCTGCCGATCGGGTTCGCTGCGGTGGAGCGCCGTCCCCAGGTTCGGATCGCTGGCCGTCCATTCCTTGAAGGCCGCCACCCGGGTGGTGACGCGCCCATCCAGCTCGGGAAGCACCACCTGCAGGCTCAGGTCCAGCGGCCCCAGTCCGATGCTGCTGCCCTCCCAGGCGGCACGCCCGCGGGCGCTGCAGAGCATCTGGAACACCGGAACCTCCAGCCGCTCCCAAAGCGGAGCCCCGAGCCCCGCCTCCTCGAAACGCACCGAGGCGAAGCCGGTGCCGCACAGAACCGCCTCCACCCGCTCGCGGCGGAACAGGTGCGCCACCCCCTCCTGCACGGCCGCCTCCCGCAGGCTGCTCACCCAGAGTCCCCGTGGCGCCAGACCCCGCAGCCTGAGCGCTGCGAGCGCGGCCTCCATCAGGTCCGTGTCGCCGGCCTGACGCTGGGCCCGGTAGAGGATCACCCCCACCCGTGGGCCGGCATCATCGCGCCAGTCGTGGGGAAGGGGATCGGGAGCCGGCTCCACCGCGGGCGGCATCGGCGCCTGCTGGAGCCGAAGCTGCTCCAGCGTGCGCAGCACCTGGCGCAGGTTGGTGGCGCCGCCCTCCCGCAGACACACCGCCAGGGCGAGGCTGAGCTCCGGATCGGCGTTGCCCAGCTCGGCCAGGGAACGCTCCTCCTCGGCCGTCCCCCCCAGCACCAGCAGGGTTCGCTCCGGCCCACTTCGGCTCCAGGCCTGAAGCCGCTCGAGCCCGTAGCTCCAGTGCCCCCGGCCCCCCAGCAGCCGCACCAGCACCACCGAAGCCTCCGCCAGGGTGGTGGTCACGTAGTGGTCGATCACGGCCGGATGGCCCAGGGCCGCCAGATTCAGGGCCCGAAGGGATGCGCCGATCAGCCCCGGCTCGCGCTCCAGCAGGGTCGCCACGGCGGCCAGGTCGGTGTCGGCGCTGCTGAGCAACACCATCGCGGCCGGCTGCTGCTCCACGAAGGGAAGGGGGCCTTCGGCGGGATCCGGGGCGCCGGGAATCGTGGCGAGTCGGTGCATGGCCACCATCCTGCTGTCCGCGGTGAGAAGATCGCAGCGTCAGCGCCGCCCACCATGCATCAATTCCTCCCCTATGCTTGGTTCGGCGGAGCCTGCGTTCCCTTTGCCGAGGCCACTCTCTCGGTGGCCACCCACGCCCTCCATTACGGCACGGGCGCCTTCGGTGGGATGCGGGGCCTGCCCAATCCGGAGGATCCCGGCGAGGTGCTGCTGTTCCGCGCCGACCGCCACGCCCGCCGCCTCACCCAGAGCGCCCGGCTGTTGCTCACCGAGCTCAGCGAGGCCACCGTGCATGGGGCGATCGATGCCTTTCTGCAGGCGAACAAGCCCCGCAAGCCCTTCTATCTGCGTCCCTTCGTCTACACCTGCGGGCTGGGCATCTCGCCGCGGCTGCACGATGTGGCAACCGACTTCCTGATCTACGGCATCGAGATGGGCGACTACCTGTCTCCCGAGGGCGTGACCTGCCGTTTCAGCAGCTGGACCCGTCAGGAGGACCGCTCCCTGCCGTTGCGGGGCAAGATCAGCGGGGCCTACATCACCAGCTCCCTGGCCAAAACGGAGGCGGTGAAGAGCGGCTTCGATGAGGCCCTGCTGCTCAACAGCCGCGGCAAGGTGAGCGAGGCGAGCGGCATGAATCTGTTCATCGTGCGCGATGGCGTGCTGATCACCCCCTCGGTGGATCAGGACATCCTCGAGGGCATCACCCGCGCCAGTCTCCTGGAACTGGCCAAGGCCATGGACATCCCCGTGCTGGAGCGGCCGGTGGACAAAACGGAGCTGTTCGTGGCCGATGAGGTATTCCTCAGCGGCACCGCCGCCCGGGTCACCCCGGTCCGCCGGCTCGAGACCACCGAACTGCCGACCAGCCGGCCGGTGATGGAGAAGCTGCGCGACCGTCTCACGGCGATCACGGAAGGCCGCGATCCCGCCTATGAACACTGGGTCTCCCGCATCCGCATCGACGCCTGATGAGCGCCGCCACCACCAGCCGCCGGATCGGTTTCCTCGATCGGCTCCACGCTTCCTCCCGGCCGGTGCTGGTGTTTGACGGCGCCACCGGCACCTCGCTGCAGCAGATGAACCTGAGCGCCGAGGACTTCGGCGGCGCAGCCCTGGAGGGCTGCAACGAAAACCTGGTGGTCACCCGCCCCGACGCGGTGCAGGCGGTGCATCGCCAGTTCCTGGAGGTGGGGGCCGATGTGATCGAAACCGACACCTTCGGCGCCGCCTCGATCGTGCTGGCCGAATACGGGCTGGAGGATCAGGCCTTCGTCCTCAACAAGCGGGCCGCTGAACTGGCCAGGGAGATGGCCGATCGGTACAGCACCCCCGAAAAGCCCCGTTTCGTGGCCGGCTCGATGGGGCCCACCACCAAGCTGCCCACCCTCGGGCACATCGATTTCGACACGATGAAGGCCTCCTTTCGCGAGCAGGCCGAAGGTCTGTTGGCGGGCGATGTGGACCTGTTCATCGTGGAGACCTGCCAGGACGTGCTGCAGATCAAGGCGGCTCTCCAGGGCATTGAGGAGGCCTTCCGCGCGGCGGAGCAGCGCCGGCCGCTGATGGTGAGCGTGACCATGGAAACCACCGGCACGATGCTGGTGGGTTCGGATATCGCGGCGGTGGTGGCGATTCTTGAGCCCTTCCCGATCGATGTGCTCGGCCTCAACTGCGCCACCGGGCCGGAGCAGATGAAGGAGCACATCCGCTATCTCAGCGAACACTGCCCCTTCGTGGTGAGCTGCATCCCCAATGCCGGCCTGCCGGAGAACATCGGCGGCGTGGCCCACTACCGCCTCACCCCCACCGAGATGAAGATGCAGTTGATGCACTTCGTCGAGGATCTCGGGGTGCAGGTGGTCGGAGGCTGCTGCGGCACCACTCCCGCCCACATCGGCGCCCTGGCGGAACTGGCCGCCGACCTGCACCCGGCCCCCCGGCCGGTGCGGCGCAGCTCCGGGACCCTCGGCCAGGCCGCCAACGGCCACGCTGCTCCACCCGATGCCACCGCCGTGCGCCCGGCCCTGGGCTACGAACCGGCCGCCGCCTCCCTGTACGGCGTGACCCCCTACCTGCAGGACAACTCCTTCCTGATCATCGGCGAGCGGCTCAACGCCAGCGGCAGCAAGAAGGTGCGCGAACTGTTGGCGGAGGAGGACTGGGATGGCCTGGTGGCCGTGGGCCGCGGCCAAGTGAAGGAGAACGCCCACGTGCTCGATGTGAACGTGGATTACGTGGGTCGCGATGGCGAGCGCGACATGCGCGAACTGGTGAGCCGGCTGGTCACCAATGTGAATCTGCCGCTGATGCTCGATTCCACCGAGTGGCAAAAGATGGAAGCCGGCCTGAAGGTGGCGGGCGGCAAATGCATTCTGAATTCCACCAACTATGAAGATGGCGATGAGCGCTTCTTCAAGGTGCTGGAACTGGCCCGTGACTACGGGGCCGGGGTGGTGGTGGGCACCATCGATGAGGAGGGCATGGCCCGCACCTCGGAGCGCAAGTTCGAGATCGCCCAGCGGGCCTACCGCGACGCCCTGGAATTCGGTATTCCGGCCCACGAGATCTTCTACGACCCCCTGGCACTGCCGATCTCCACCGGCATCGAGGAGGATCGCCGCAACGGCGCCGCCACCGTGGAAGCGATCCGCCGCATCCGCAGCGAACTTCCCGGTGTGCATGTTGTGCTGGGGGTGAGCAATGTGAGCTTCGGCCTCTCGCCGGCGGCGCGGATCGTGCTGAATTCGGTGTTCCTGCACGACTGCTGCGAGGCGGGCATGGATGCGGCGATCGTGAGTCCCGCCAAGATCCTGCCGCTGGTGAAGATCAGCGCCGAGCATCAGCAGGTCTGCCGTGATCTGATCCAAGACAGGCGCCGCTTCGAGAACGGCATCTGCACCTACGATCCGCTCACCGAACTCACCACCCTGTTCGCCGGTGTTTCCGCCAAGGACGCCCGCGCCTCAGGTCCTTCCCTGGCCGACCTGCCGATGGAGGAGCGCCTCAAGCAGCACATCATCGATGGCGAGCGGATCGGCCTGGAGGCTTCATTGAGCGAAGCCCTCACCACCTATCCGCCGCTTCAGATCATCAACACCTTTCTGCTCGATGGCATGAAGGTGGTGGGGGAGCTGTTCGGCTCGGGTCAGATGCAGCTGCCCTTTGTGTTGCAAAGCGCGGAAACCATGAAATCAGCGGTGGCTTTTCTGGAGCCCCATATGGAAAAAGAGGAGGATGCCGAAGGCCATCAGAAGAGCAACAGCAAGGGCAAGTTTCTGATCGCCACGGTGAAGGGCGATGTCCATGACATCGGCAAGAATCTTGTCGACATCATCCTCACCAATAATGGCTATGAGGTGATCAATCTTGGCATCAAGCAGAGCGTGGAGGCGATTGTCGAAGCCCAGCAGCAGCACCAGGCCGATTGCATTGCGATGAGCGGTCTGCTGGTGAAGTCCACCGCCTTCATGAAGGACAACCTCCTCACCTTCAACCAGGTGGGCATCAACGTGCCTGTGATTCTCGGCGGTGCCGCCCTCACACCCCGCTTTGTGCATGGCGACTGCCGGGCCGCCTATCGGGGCCAGGTGATCTACGGCCGCGATGCCTTCGCCGATCTGCGCTTCATGGATGCCCTGATGGAGGCCAAGGCTGCCGGCCGCTGGGACGACGGCCAGGGCTTCCTCGACGGCACGCCGGAGGGTCTTGGCCCGAGTCTGGGCAGCAGCGAGGCGGTTGAAGCCGGGGCGGAGGCCGGCGAAGCCGCCCCCGTGCCCGTGGCCCCCTCCGCCACCCCGGCCGCCATGCCGGCCAGCGATCACCGCTCGGAGGCCGTGCCCCAGGAGTCACCTGCCCAGCCTCCCTTCTGGGGCTCGCGGCTCCTTGATGAGAGCCAGATCGCTCTGCAGGAGGTGTTCGCCTACCTCGACCGCAACGCCCTGTTTGCAGGCCAGTGGCAGCTCCGCAAGGCCCAGGACCAGAGCCGTGAGGCCTACGAGGCCATGCTGACCGAGAAGGCGGAGCCGGTGCTCGCCGCCTGGATGGAGCGCTGCCTGGCCGAAGGGCTGCTCACCCCCCGGGTGGCCTACGGCTACTTCCCCTGCGGCCGCCTCGGCAATGCCGTGGTGGTCTTCGATCCGGCCGGGCTGACGGCTGGCGCCAGCCCCGGCGAGGCGGATCAGGTGCTTGGCCACTTCGACCTCCCCCGCCAGCGCGGCGGCAACCGCTATTGCATCGCCGACTTCTACCGCGATCTGGCCCAGGGCCCCGGTGGCAGCCCCCGCGGGGCCGATGTGCTGCCGATGCAGGCGGTCACGATGGGGGAGAAGGCCACGGCCTTTGCCCGGGAGCTGTTCGCCGCCGACCGCTACAGCGACTACCTCTACTTCCACGGCCTGGGGGTGCAAATGGCCGAGGCGCTGGCCGAATGGACCCACGCCCGCATCCGGCGCGAGCTCGGCTTTCCGGATCCCGAGGCCATGCCCCTGCGGGAGGTGCTGGCCCAGCGCTACCGAGGCAGCCGCTATTCGTTCGGCTATCCCGCCTGCCCCAATGTGTCCGACTCCCGCCAGCAGCTCGCCTGGCTGGAGGCCGAACGGATCGGGCTGAAGATGGATGAGAGCGACCAGCTCGAGCCTGAGCAGAGCACCACGGCTTTGGTGGCGATCCACACGAAGGCCCGCTACTTCAGCGCCTGAAGGCTTTGCCTGAAAACGGTGTCTGGAGGCAAGGCCCGCTGCCATGGCAGGCTCACGCCCGTCCCCCATCCACCCCAGTCATGGCTATTGCCGGTCCCGGTGGCGTCGATGACGCCATCGCCGCGGGTCTCGACCTCGACGGCACCCCGATCCCAGCGGCGATGCTCAGCCTCTACAACGAGGTGATGGAGCTCGAAAGCCAGCGCGCCCGCAGCGGCGTGAAGAAATCGATGCGCAACCGGATCGTGAAGACCGGCTCCAAGCACTTCGACCAGGCCACCCTCGACGCCCGGCTTCAGGAGGCCGGTTGGGAAGGGCTGAAGGACAAAGAGGTGGCCTTCTTCTACGGCTGACGCCATCCGCGCACGATCCGATCGCCAAGCCGGCCAGGACAGGCCGGTGGAAGCGGGGCTGGCCCAGCCCCCCGAACCCCTGGGGACCAGGCCCATTTGGGGCGGTCTCCCGGGGGCACAACAGGCCAGCGGAAACCTCCTGGCCTACCCAGGTCCAGGGAGGGCCGGCGGAGTCTCCAGGCTGGCTTCAGCTGCAGAGCTCCTCGAGGCTGTCGATCACCTCCTGCTGGAAGTCCTCGAGATCATCGGAGTCGCTCAGGTCGATTCCCTCGCCGGCGGCGTTC
>Ga0114973_10002706_pt1 | contig 12713 bp, 14 predicted proteins | sample M_140807_MF_Meta_FD_87025 | JGI IMG/M metagenome (GOLD analysis project Ga0114973, IMG submission 87025) | Freshwater microbial communities from Lake Montjoie, Canada to study carbon cycling - M_140807_MF_MetaG | ecosystem: Environmental > Aquatic > Freshwater > Lake | place: Lake Montjoie... | reverse complement strand
TATTTGCATGTCCCCAACAAGTACACCCCGTCGCGCCCAGCGCAGTACTATGTCCAGCGCACGGTCCCGGCCAAGCTATTTTTGTACCCTGCCCCCGACGCCACGCAGCAGTACATTTTCCGGTACTACGGCATTCGCCGCATTGAAGAGGCCGGAGCGTTTACCAATACGGCGGACATATCCTTTAGGTTCCTGCCTTGCTTAATTGCTGGCCTGGCGTATTACTTGGCCATCAAGAAGGCCCCGGATCGCATCCAGATCCTCAAGCAGTTTTACGAGGAAGAGTTTGCGCGCGCAGCGGCCGAGGACCGTGAGCGGTCCAGCTACTTTGCTGTGCCCACCTACATGGGGAACTACTGATGGCTGGGTACGCCGCAGGCAAGTATGCAATTGCGCTATGCGACCAATGTGGCCAGCGCTTCAAGCTCAACGTCCTCAAAAAGGAATGGACAGGCTTTAAAGTCTGTGATGAGTGCTACGAACCTAAACACCCCCAACTGGAGCCCAAGCGCACCATCAATGAGCCTCAGGCGCTTTTAGAGCCACGTCCTGAGGCCAGGATGGGCGTCACCGTGTATGTGGGCTTCACAGTGGACACTTCTTTTGCTAGTATCGGTATGCAGCCAATGCCGCCTGCAAGACCCCTGGCTGCCGGAGCCATGCTTGGAACGGTCACAACGAGCATCACATGAACTACACCGAATTGCGCGATGCCATTGAGGCATACACCAACAACACCGACAGCGATTTCATTGCTGAGATACCGGTGTTTGTGCGCCAGGCAGAGCAACGCATCTACAACTCTGTTCAGATCGCCAACCTGCGCAGGAATATGACCGGAAATCTACAAGCAGGGAATAAGTACATCCCCTGCCCTTTTGATTTTCTCTCCGCATATTCTTTGGCTATTTATGCGGCTCCTTCAACAACTGCGACAGGCACCACAGGCCTGTACACCATTGTTGTTGCCAGTGCCAGCAATATCACTAAGGGGATGTATGCTTCTGGCAATAATATTGGCACAGGTGCAGTAGTAACTCTGGTTGTGGGCACCACGGTCACGCTCTCTGCGGCCAACACAGGTACTGTGTCAGGCACTGTGCAGTTTCAGGGTGACTACATTTATTTGTTGAATCGCGATGTCAATTACATGCGCGAGGCATACCCTAACCCTATGCAACGGGCCACGCCAAAATACTATGCCATTTTTGGTCCCAACATCAACAACGTCAACGAGCTGACTTTTATTGTTGGTCCCACCCCAGACATTGACTACAACGCCGAACTTCATTTTTACTACTACCCCGCGTCAATCGTCACGGCCGGAACGTCCTGGCTTGGCGACAATTTTGACAGCGTCCTTTTGTACGGTGCCCTTGTTGAGGCATACACCTGGATGAAGGGCGAGCAGGACATGATGGCTGTCTATGATGGCAAGTACAAAGAGGCGCTTGGCCTGTTGAAGAACTTGGGTGATGGCAAGCAACGCGGCGATGCCTACCAAGACGGTCAAGTCAGACTCCCGGTGAGGTAACCCATGATTACCGCCGGATTGACTAACAGTTTTAAAGAGCAGCTCCTGCTTGGGATACATGACTTTAGCGTTGATGTAATAAAAATTGCTTTGTACACGTCTGCTGCTGACCTTGGCCCCACTACGCTGGTGTATACCACCGCCGGTGAGGTATCAGGTGTCGGCTATACGGCCGCAGGCCAAGTGCTGACAGGGGCAGTTGTGACGCGCACAGGCGGGACTGCGTATGTGTCTTTTAATAACCCGGCATGGAACGCTGCAACTTTTACCACGCGCGGCGCGTTGATTTACAACTCGTCTAAAAGCGACCGTTCCATAGGTGTATTAAATTTTGGCTTGGATCAGACCATGTTGAGCCAGCAGTTTCAAATACAGTTTCCACCAAACAATGCGGATAATGCCCTTATCCGAATTAGCTAAACAGGAAGACAATTATGGCCATGGTCACAACCACCAAAGGCGAAATGGACGAGTCTCTTCTTGAGAAAAAAGAAGGTTCCGTTGATAATGACAACGAGTACACAACTTGGGTTGAGTATTGGTTGGACGGCGAGTTAGTACATCGGTCAGCACATGTGGCCCTCAAGAAAAACGTAAGTTCTGCGGTAGAAGCCGCATCTTTTAATTAAGGAGCCTAACATGGCCAATACTCAAGCAATGACAACAAGTTTTATGGGCGAGCTGATGACCGCTACTCATAATTTTGGTGTAGCACCTATTCGTGCCGTTACCACAGTGGATAGCTTTAAAGCTGCTCTGTACCTGACAACTGCAACGGTCAACGCAGCTACTACTGCCTACTCTTCAACTGGAGAGGTCACGGGCACTAACTATACTGCAGGGGGTGTGGCAGTGACTATGGGAACTGTTCCAACTGCCACAAACAGTTCCGCGACAGCGGGCGTTGCCTTTGTTACGCCTTCAGCCAGCATTACATACACAACAGTGACCTTGGCTACGGCTTTTGATGCCGTGTTGATCTACAACTCGACGCAGAGCAACAAGGCTGTAAGTGTGCATACCTTTGGGTCACAGACCATTACGGCGGGGTCGTTTACTTTGACTATGCCTGCAAATACGACAAGCACCGCGTTGATTCGTTTGGCTACAACTTAATCTACTCGGAGGTAGCGCATGACTACCGCATGGGGCGAAGGTGCATGGAGTGATAACACTTGGGGCGGTTCCCAGTCTGGGATAACCGGGAATAGTGCCGTTGGTGCGGTAGGTACAGTAACTGCGTCTTCTGAGTTTCCTGTGCCAATTACAGGAGTAAACGCTTCTGGTGCAGTTGGTGTGGTAGGTATGGGTGGGCGCACAGTGGCGCTTACGGGTGTATCTGCTTCTGGCGCAGTGGGAGATGTTGTAGAGACAAACAACCCCACGGAAGATGGCGTTGTTGCACAGGGGCAGGTAGGTACGGTTAGTTCCGCGCGCACAGTGGCGCTCACTGGCGTCTCGGCATCGGGCGGCGTAGGGACCGTAAGTTTTGCTTACGTTGCGTTTTTGTCAAGCGTGACGGGAACAGGCAGCGTAGGCACTGCTGGTTCAAGCAGGACAGTGGCACTTACGGGCGTGTCCGCGCAAGGGCAGACGGGTACGGCAAATTATTTCTACTGGACAACGATAGATGACACCGAGACTGCAAACTGGCAAAATGTTGAAATGGTTGTGTAAAGGACATTGATATGGCAGTAACAAACTTCTCCCCTCTCCTGGGCCTTGCATTGCCTACAACAGGCGATCTATCAGGCACATGGGGCACCACGGTCAATGACGCTATCACCAGTTTGATTGACTCAGCGGTTGCTGGCACTACTACGCTTTCTGCGGATGCAGATGTCACGCTATCCACGACCAACGGCGCAGCTAATCAAGCACGTAACGCGGTCATTTTGTGGACAGCCAGCAACGGCGCAACTACCCGCAACATCACGGCTCCCGCGCAAAGTAAAGCCTATTTGGTCATCAATGCAGGTACTGGCTCTGTTGTTATCCGAGGCTCCGGCCCCACAACAGGCGTTACGGTTGCCTCTGGCGTTCGCGCCTTGGTGGCATGGAACGGTTCTGATTTTGTGAAAATTGTCAGTAATCCGGTAGGCCTGACAACGGACGTATCGGGCATATTGCCTATTGCCAACGGCGGTACGGGAACAACTTCTACCACGTTTACAAATCTGGCCACCAACGTAACAGGTACATTGCCTATTGCCAACGGCGGTACAAATGCAACAACAGCGGCCGCGGCACGTACCAGCTTAGGGGCAACAACGCTAGGTGCTAATGTATTTACGATCACCAATCCTAGCGCAATAACTTTTCCTCAATTTAACGCAGACAACACGGTTTCAGCTTTGGATGCAGCAAGTTTCCGGACAGCAATTGGTGCGGGTTCGGGAACAGGTACAGTGACAAGCGTTGCGGCAACAGTCCCAAGCATCTTCAGTATTGCTGGTAGCCCAATCACCACCAGCGGTACATTGGCGATAACGTACTCTGGCACTGCTTTACCAATTGCCAACGGCGGCACTGGAGCAACCACCCTAGCAGGGGCCAACATTGCTGTTGTCAATGTTGCCAACACCTTCACAGGCACACAGACATTTGCAGGAACATCCTCAAATCTGGCAGAAATCCTGACCAACGCAGCAGAGATAGCAACAATATCGGCTACAGCAGCCACTGGCACGATTAACTACGATGTCACCACCCAGTCTGTTCTGTACTACACAACGTCCGCAAGTGCTAACTGGACTGTCAACTTCAGAGCGTCAAGCGGTACATCACTGAACACCGCCATGACCACGGGCCAGTCTGTGACTGCGGCTTTCTTGGTTACGCAAGGCGCTACGGCCTATTACAACAACGTGGTTCAGGTAGATGGCTCAACGGTGACCCCGAAGTATCAGGGCGGCACAGCGTATGCGGCTGGCAATGCAAGTTCAGTTGACGTGTATATGTACACCATCATCAAAACGGGCAATGCGGCATTTACTGTGTTTACTTCACAAACCAAGTTTGCTTAAAGGACAACCATGCCACTAGTAAAAACAAGGGGTGCGGCATCCGCCCAAGGTTTTGGTGAGTTTGCACAGGCATCTGCTGTCAACTACATTGAGGATGTGTTCAGCACATGGCTTTATACGGGCACAGGCGCAGCGCAGACTGTCACTAACGGGATTGATTTATCTACCAAGGGTGGTTTGGTTTGGGTTAAAGATAGGTCACAGGGGTATAGCCATATCTTGGTTGATACTGCCCGTGGTATTTCATCTGGACTTAGCACAGACACAACGGGTGCGGCTGGTGGGTCTGGTGGTTTTACATCTTTTGACACTACTGGTTTTAGTTTTGGCAGTGGTTTTGGTATTCGTAACAATAGCGGTGACAACTACGTCTCATGGACATTCCGCAAGCAGCCAAAGTTCTTTGATGTTGTGACTTACACGGGTAATGGTGCTTCAACTAGATATATCTCCCACGATTTAGGGGCAAAACCAGGGATGATTATTATCAAGTGTACGAATAACGCATCAAATTGGCCAGTGGGTTTTGGAAATTCAATCGCATATTTATACTTAAACAGCACCGCTGCATCCCCCCAACTAAGTGACGGGTATGTTGAGAATTATTATTCAACAGCCACATCGTTTCTTGTAGACCAAGGTAATGGTACATCTGGACCCGGGGGTGGGGACGTTAATCTTAGTGGCCGAACCTACGTAGCCTACCTATTCGCCCACAACGCAGGCGGCTTTGGTTTGACGGGTACGGACAATGTGATTTCGTGCGGGTCTTCTGTTGGAGATGCAAGCGGCAACTGGACAAGCACACTTGGATACGAGCCTCAATGGGTATTGTGGAAACCGGCTTCTACTTCTGGCTTTTGGGAAATTACCGACAATATGCGTGGCTTTTCACTTTCAAATAGTCAACGCCTTTACCCAAATCTTCCAAACGCAGAAGCAAGCGCTGGTGGCCCTTACTTAGTTCCTAACGCTACAGGTTTTAGTATGGTCGGAAGTGCTGTTTCCCTTGGTACAACAGTCATCTACGTAGCTATTCGCCGTGGCCCGATGAAAGTGCCTACGCTGGGTACGAGTGTGTACAACGCAGTTCCATATACGGGCGATGGTACGGATAACAGGCAGATAACAGGCGCTGGATTTCCACCGGACTTAGTCATTCCCGAGGGTCTCAATAGTGCTTCTTATGGAGCGAGATATGTATATGACCGACTCCGTGGCCCCACACAGGCGGGTTTGGCCACTGATAGAACAGATGGAGATACGACAGGGCCAAATGTATTGAACTCATTTGATATGAATGGGATGACGATCTCATGGCCTAGTAATGGGCGAACTAATCAAAACGGAGGGACATACGCAGGCTACATGTTCAAACGAGCGCCCAGTTTTCTTGATGAGGTTTGCTATGCGGGACAAAATTCTGCGCCACTTACTAATTCGCACAACCTTGGCGTTACCCCTGAGTTAGCAATAATCAAAAACAGAACTACTGCCACGGACTGGCTTGTACAGACGCAAATTACAGGACTTGGTAATTACTTGAATCTGAATACTGTTTATGCGCTGTCGTCTGCGGCTTACTTTATTACAGCATGGACAAGTACCACATTCACACTGTCCAACGGTATTACAGCCACGAATACACTGGGGAGTAATTACGTCGCCTACCTCTTTGCAACTTGCCCCGGTGTTTCCAAAGTAGGCAGTTACACAGGTAACGGCACAACCCAGACAATCAATTGCGGTTTTACAGGCGGTGCAAGATTTGTTCTTATCAAGCGTACAGATGATTCTGGTGGTTGGTACGTTTACGACACGGGTCGGGGTATGACGGTGTTGACCAATCCATATTTGTTTCTTAACAGTTCAGCGGCTGAAGTAGCAACACTTGGCTCTGTCACCACAGTTGCAACAGGCTTTGCGTTGAACTCAGCCATCTTAGCGGCAATCAATGTGAGTGCTGGAACCTACATCTTCTTGGCTATTGCTTAAAGGGTACAAAATGGAAATCCGAATCAGACAAACAGGCGCAGTCATGTATGAGAGCGAACTGCGCTCATACCTCAAAGCCAACGATGGCCCATCCTACGACCAACTGACCCCTGAAGTAATGGAGGCCATTGGTGTTGACCCGGTGCTGGAAGGCCCACAAGCCGCAACCACACCGCCGTATCAATTCAGCCAACGCAGCGGGGTCGAGCAACTCGACGGCAAGTGGTACACCAAGTACATCGCTGGCCCAGTCTTCACTGACCTTGCCGCTACAGAAACCGAGCCTGCCAAAACCGCTGCCGAGCAAGAGGCCGCGTACAAGGCCATGAAGGACACCGAGCAGGCTAAGTCTGTACGCGCCTCACGCGACGACAGGCTCAAGGAAACAGACTGGCGGTTTCGCAGTGATATGACACCCTCGCAGGCGTGGAAAGATTACTGCCAAGCCCTGCGCGACGTACCAGCACAAGCGGGTTTTCCTTGGACTATCGACTGGCCTGTAGCTCCTTAAAGAGACAATATGAACTGGGCAGATGTTCTCAAGGCGGTCATACCCATCATCGTAGCGTCCCTTGCTTGGCTCTTGGGTCAGGTCAATGACTTTTCTACGCGGTTGACTCGAATTGAGGGCGCGATGCCTGCCTTGATTACGAAGGAAGGTACACCAACGGATAGCCCGATTTCTGCGGACAGAAGAGCCATCATGAAAGAGCAATTGATGAACCATATTAACGAACTGCAAGTCAAAGTTAGATTGCTTGAAGAGCGTGAAAAGATGGGGAGAAAGTAATGGCTCAGTTTGAACCCGCTTTTGAACAGATGATGCGCGACGAGGGCGGCTACGTCCTCCACGAAGTCCCCGGTGATACTGGAGGCATGACCTACGCTGGCATTGCCAGAAACAAGAATCCGCAGTGGCCCGGTTGGGCGCTCGTAGACAGGAAAGAGTTTGGTGGCTCCCTTACTCCAATGGTGCGTGAGTTCTACCGGGCTGAGTTCTGGGACAAGATGCGCGGTAACGAGATTTCAAACCAAGACGTAGCCAACACCATTTTTAATTTTGGAGTCAATGCTGGTATGGGAATGGCTGTGAAGCTGGCGCAACTCGTTGTAGGTGCTACCCCTGACGGCGGCATTGGCCCGAAGACGGTTGAAAAACTCAATCAGATACCTGACGGTCAGCGGTTCAAAGAATCCTACGCCTTGGCAAAAATTGCACGGTACGTTGAGATATGCAACAAGAACCCTGTGCAGGTTAAATTCTTAAAAGGCTGGGTTGCAAGAACATTAAGGGGTCTGGCATGAGCTTACTCGGGATTGGGTCAATTATTGAAGCTGTAGGCAAGGTTGCTGGCGACCTCATTACCACTGACAAAGAGCGGCTGGAGATGGCTATTGAGCAGCGCAAACTCGACCTTGAAGAGAAGAAGCTCGACATGGCCGGGGACATGGCTCAGATTGAGGTGAACAAAGAAGAAGCCAAAAGCAGCAGCTTTTTTGTTTCCGGGTGGCGACCTTTTATCGGTTGGGGCTGCGGTATAGCGTTTATCTACTCCGCGCTAATTGAGCCAATCTCCCGCTTTGTTGCCACCACTATTTTCAGGTATGGCGGTACTTTCCCGGTCATCGACACTGACTTGACCATGCAAGTGATGTTGGGTATGCTTGGCCTCGGCGCAATGCGTTCATACGAGAAGAAAAGTGGCGTTGCCAGCAAATAAAGGTGACCCATGCCACTACAAAAAGTTTTGTTCAAGCCGGGAGTCAACCGGGAAAATACTCGATATACCAATGAGGGCGGCTGGTATGAGTCGGACAAGGTTCGCTTCCGCCAGGGCACTCCAGAAAAAATTGGTGGCTGGGTCCAATATTCTGCAAACACTTTCGCGGGCGTATGCCGCGCTTTGTGGGATTGGGTAACGCTGAGCAACACCAACCTTTTGGGCGTGGGTACAAGCGTTAAGTACTACATCAATCGTGGGGGCACGTTCTACGACATCACCCCTATCCGTAGCACAGTCACTTTGACTAATCCCTTTAGCGTAGCAGCGGCGGGGACATCAATTGTTAATGTGTTTGATGTGGCTCACGGTTGCAGCAACCAAAGCACGGTCACGTTCAGCGGCGCGGGGGTCACGGGCCTGGGCGGAAACATTACCGCTGCCAAGTTGAAAGGGGCATTTCAAATTACCCTGTTGGACAACGACAACTTCACCATCACTGTTGCTGCAGTGAGCAATGCTACGGACGTCTCTGGTTCCCCCGGCGGCGGCACGGTGATCACACAGTACCAAGTAAACGCGGGCCCTGCTTTCCAGGTTCCATACAACGGATGGGGCGCGGGCACTTGGGGCGCGGGCACTTGGGGCAATGGCGCTTCTAGCACCAATGCTCTTCAACTGTGGAACGCCAGAAACTTTGGCCAAGATCTGGTTTACGGCGCGCGGGGCCAGGGTGTGTACTACTGGAACGCGGACAAGGAGTTGACGCCAATCCAGGTCACCATTTCAATTGCAGCTCCCGGAGTCATCACGCTTCCAGCGGGATTTAGTTTTAAAAATGGCACGTTGGTCCAGTTTGAGTCCAGTGGGGCGCTGCCCACGGGTTTGGCGGTGGGAACTACGTACTTTGTTCGCGACTCTTCGGGCACCAACTTCAGCGTCGCTGCTACGATCAGCGGCGCTGCCATCACCACCAGTGGGTCGCAGTCTGGCTTGCAGTACATCTCCCAGCGGGGAGTAAATTTGTATGGCGTTGAAGACCCGAATACGCCGATTGTTCACAATTACCTGCTGGTGTCCGATTCGCGGTTTGTAATTTTGTTTGGAACCAACGACTTTCAGAGCACGGTTCTCGATCCTCTGCTAGTGCGCTGGAGCGACCAAGAGAGCCCGTTTATTTGGGAGCCGCTGCCCACCAACCAAGCAGGCAGCTTGCGTCTGACTCTTGGTTCTCAGATCGTGGCTGCTGTGCAGACGCGCCAAGAGATTGTGATCATCACGGACCAGGCCGTGTATTCAATGCAGTATCTTGGGCCGCCGTTTATTTGGGGTGCGCAGCCCCTTGGCGACAACATTTCCATCATTGGACCGAACGCCGCGATTTTGGCGTCTGGTGTAGTGTATTGGATGGGTGTGGATAAGTTTTATATGTACGATGGTCGGGTGCAGACACTTAGTTGCGATCTACTTCGCTATGTTTTTAGTGATTTAAATATGGAGCAAAATCAGCAAGTGTTTGCTGGAACCAACGAGGGTTTTAACGAGATCTGGTGGTTCTATTGCTCCGCCAATAGCACGGCAATCGACAAGTACGTTATCTTCAACTACATTGAGAACGCTTGGTACTACGGCAGCATGGCGCGGACCGCGTGGCTCGACACTGGCTTGTTGGCCAGCCCTATCGCGGCCACGTACAACTACAAAATCCTGTCGCACGAAGTGGGCGTGGATGACAATGAAACGGGGACCCCGGCTCCAATTGAGGCGTACATCTCTTCGTCAGAGTTTGACATTGAAGACGGCCACAACGTGGCACAGGTCTGGCGCATGTTGCCCGACTTGACTTTTAATGGATCAACAGCGGGCTCGGTCCCTGAGCTGACCATGACGTTGTATGGCTTGACCAACTCCGGTTCGGGAGCAACAAGCAGCAGCAGCAGGAACGTCGTCAAGGGTTCAAATTACGTCATAACCGAAGAGTTCACCGGCCAGATTTACACCCGCGTGCGCGGTCGGCAAATGATCCTAAGAGGCTTGTCCACCAAACTGGGTACCACGTGGCAGCTTGGCGCAACGCGTTTGGATATTCGCAAAGATGGAAAACGATAAATGGCTGAACTTAATATCTCTCCCCCCAACCTGCCGCTTGCTCCGGAACAATATCAACGGCAGTACCAAGACCAGCTTAACAACGTCTTGCGGTTGTTTTTTTCTCGTTTGAGTAATCCCGGTGACATGGGCGGAGCTTCATTAAATTTGGACATAGCTTCCTTGCCAACGCAGGCCAACTTGGCTACGCTCAGGATTGGGGACGTGTTTCGAGATACCACCACGGGCTCGACAAGCCAAATCCTTCGTATAAAGACGTCCTAGCACATTACAATCAATCATTCACGGCGCAAGGAAGACATTATGGAAAATCCACAAATGGGCATGCCTCAAGGGGCCGCACCTAATCCCTTCTCTGACCCCAACACGGCGGCGGTCTTTGGCCAAATGCGCCAAGAGATTTCTCCCCAGGAGTTCTCCAACGAGATGTTGGCCAGTGCATCGCAAATAGATCCCCAGGCCGTTGCTGCGTTTACAAAAGAACTTCAAGGCATAAACATACCGCCCGAGGCCCTTGACGCGCTGAACAACGTGGTCGACGAGATTTTGGCCAGCCCGGATAAGTACGACGAGCTGCGGAAAAAATACATGGACATGGGCCTGCCAGAGGAAATCTTGCCTGAGCAGTTTGACCCTCAGTTTTTTGCTGCCCTGAACATGGCTATTGACCAGATGATTGCAGCGCCTACGGGCGTGCAGGCGTTTGCCAAAGGCGGTATTGCAGAGCTCAAACCGATTGCCAAAGTGATTGCAAGCTACGGCCGCAACGGCGACACCATGCTGGCCCACATTACTCCGGCAGAAGCACGCATGCTGCGCCGCCGGGGTGGTTCAGGAACCATCAATCCTGACACAGGGTTGCCTGAGTTTGCTAATTTTTTCAGCAAGCTTTTTCAAATTGCTGTGGCCCCTCTTAAGATGGTTGCCAAAGCAGTTCAAAGTTTTGCCAAAAGCAGCGTAGGCAAAATTGTTCTACCAATTGCCTTGGGCTTCTTTTTGGGCCCCGCTGCGGCGGGCCTTATAGGCGTGGGGGCTGGCTCTGTTGCTGGCCTGGCCGTAAGTGGCTTTGTTGGCAGCGCGGCCACTACTTTATTGGCAGGAGGCAGCTTAAAGGATGCGCTTAAATCAGGTGCCATAAGTGGCTTGACTGCTGGCGCAGTTGCGGGAATTGGTAACCTTACTGGGCTTTCTAATATACCTCTTACCAGTGCACCGTCAACTGCGAGCTTTGGCCAATCAATTTCAAACCAGTTTGATGCGCTTAAAGGAATGCTCCCCGGAGGCACTCCTGCTCCTAATGCTTTTAGCAACCCTGCTCCGGGGCCGGGCTTAAGTGCCCCTGCGGCCCCTTTACCGCGTGATTTTGATTTTGCAGGAATTCCCGGATACGAGAATTCCGTGACTGCCTCTGCGGCCACTGGCGCGGCCCCTTTGTCTACAAGCGGCACCGAGCTTACCAAGTTCAATACTGTTGGCGCAAACCCTGATCCATTTAGCCCTTTTAAGGCCCCTGGCACTGCTCCTGTAGACTTTTCGGGTGATCCTTTTGCCAAGGCCATGTCACAGAATTCGGCTGCGGCCCCCGTGCCTGCCACTGAAACGCTTGCTAAATTTGATCCAAAAAATGCGCTGACCGACAACGTCACCACAAGCATGCAGCGGGATGCGTACATTGCAAACAAAGGGTTGGACAAGCCTCCATCCTTAGTCGATCAAGCAAAGGATTTTTACAGCAAAAACATCTCTCCTTCTGGTATTCAGGACGCTGGCCGAGCAGAGGCCTTGAGCAAGACGATGTCGCAATTTCCTAGCGCCACGGCTGATCAGATCATGGCCGCCCCTGCAAACTCAATCCTAGGCAAGGCGTATACGTCAAACATGCCCGGCCTTTTGTCCACTTACGGTCCCATGGCCGCAATAGCAGGCGTTGGATTGTCCGCGTTGGGCGGCTTTAAAACCCAGCCCGTGCAGCCCAGTGCCATCAACCAGTCCCTGATGACACCCGTCACTCAACGCATTCGGCAAGACGGTACGCAGCGCCAGATGTATTTGCAGAACATGCCCGGCGTGGTGTACGACCAATATGGCGAGCCTACTGACGGGTACAGTCGATTGCCTACGTACGACGTCCCTAATTACAACGCTGGGGGCTACGGCATGTACAGCGCCAGTGGCCAAGGCAATATGAATATGCCCACTGTGTACAACACCCCGTCCGGCAGCATTGGATCGAGCCGCGTGGAGCAGCCGTACAACAACGCAAACATGTACAGCAACTTGGTGCCACGTAGGTTTAACAACGGAGGAATTGCAGATTTTGATGCTGTG
>Ga0114973_10002700_pt1 | contig 12730 bp, 13 predicted proteins | sample M_140807_MF_Meta_FD_87025 | JGI IMG/M metagenome (GOLD analysis project Ga0114973, IMG submission 87025) | Freshwater microbial communities from Lake Montjoie, Canada to study carbon cycling - M_140807_MF_MetaG | ecosystem: Environmental > Aquatic > Freshwater > Lake | place: Lake Montjoie... | reverse complement strand
CTGTAAGTATACTAAATGGAAACTTCTATCATCTGTCAAAATGACGTTGTAGAAATCTGCAATCGTGCATTGAAAAATCCTACACACTTATTCATGTACGGTCATCATGGTCTTGGTAAAACTACTCTTGCATTTGACTTTCTTGATTCGTATGCTAAGTTACATGGAATTAGTCCCCGTGATCCTGATTTTTTTCTTTGTTTAACTGCCGATCAAGATCGTGGTATTCATACTGTACGTCAAAAATTATCCGATTTTACTCGAAGTGTTCCTAAAAAAGCTTCTATTATTCGCTGGGTTCTTATTGATGATGCAGATACACTACCTGAAGTAAGTCAACAAGCACTGCGTAGACCTATTGAACAATATGCACATTTAACGTGTTTCTTATTCATTGCGAATAGTTCAGAATGTTTGATTCATGCCCTTCAAAGCCGTTGCCAACCTGTACGTTTTATTCCTGTAGCAATCATGTCATGTATTGATACTCTTCTGGAACGTCAAGAATATATAATTAAGGATGATCGTGTAAAGGCATGGCTTGGTGCTGCAAGTCTTTCCAGTGTTGCAGAGTTTAAACGTATGTCAGAAACTCTGCAATGGATTTCTCCTGAAAATCCGACTGTAAAGGATGCAAAGGATATATGTTCTACTCACGATTATGATAAGTTTATTCCTTTATTAAAATCAATTGTGTATAATAATCCTGATGAATTATATAAACAGATTGGTATTTTATGGCAAAACGGCACGAGTTTCGAAGATATTTTATACGCCATTCAACAAACGGCTGATTTATATTTTGTCTTACCTTCAAAATCGCAAGAAAGATTATACATGTTTCTTGTAACTGGTTGGTCTTACCATGCCCAAAGTCGTTGTAGTTTCTTAGATATTTTATCATGTGCGAAAGATGTTGGCCTATTAAATAGTCCTAGCAATACTACTACAGGATGAAGTTATTTCGTGAAGTTCCACCATGGTATGTTGTAGTAGAGGTTTTAAAATTATTACATATTCCTACTGATTTTCCTTGCACATTTCAAAAACAAGATTTGTGTGATGAACAGTTTGTAGCATGTGCGATTATTTTAGATTCGTATTATTTACCGTGCAAAGCAAAAGAGTTTTTAGAATATACAACTGCGGTGCGATGGATTACCATTCTACGTCATATACTTTCTTGTTATGGATATATGATTACAACGGTTGAAACAACGCGGAATAAGAAGAAGGCAATCTTTTATACAATTGAACGAGCTTCTGGGACATTGAAAAGTGCAGTAGCAGTTGATTTTTCATAATGTTTTTGTGGTTGAATGGTCTAAACTATATTTTATAAGTATATATAATTATATACTTATACGATATACTATGGATAATACAATTGTTCAAGTAGATTCGTGTATTATATGTTTATCAGAGTCATCTGATATAGTTAAATTTAAGGGAAGGTGTAGATGTCAACCTACTATCCATCCTGTCTGTATATCAGAATGGATGGAGAAAAATAATCAACAATGTCCAATTTGTAGAATTTCTTATATTGTTGCTGTACAACCACCAAGAAATTGTAGTAATATCCGTAGACTTGCATGTCTTATGTTTCTTATGTTTGTAGTTCCAATTAGTATTATATTTGCATTTTTGTTTTCTTTATCGAATGGTGGGTCTCATTCTAAATAAGTATGTGACAGCTAGATCACTTTGTTTTATTTGTTCTTCACTCATACGTAAAAACCATCCAAACATTCTGCGTTCTAAAAGTTCAGGCCAAGGAAACGGTATATATAAAGTTTCAGGATGGATTGCAAACGGTAGATCACCTTCTGTTCCAGCGGCTAATAAGTCTTCTAGTTCAATCTTACGACCATTTGACTTACGAGTGAGTTCAGCATTCGCCATGACTATTACATCATTGCGACTGCTTCCAGAAAAGACTGCGTCCCAACGACTATCATTGCGGATTTCACGGCCACCGTGTTGTTCTTCAATGCGAGGTTCAAGTAGATTCTTCCATGTTGAGAAAAAAGGATGGTTCGGTTTGGGAGACCATAGGACATGTTGATTCGGTAGTACTGTTCCTTGAGGACCCGCATAAGTTTCTAGAGGATCAGAACCAAAGAGTACTACTTTATCTTTGGGTAGTTCAGGAAAGGCTTTGATACAGATTGTTGCAGGAGTCATCCACAGTCCACCAAACTTTTCTAAGAAAGCTACTTTCAGATAGGTCATTTCTTCAGCACGAAGAGGAATATTCTTATTACGCATAGGAGTAGGTAAGTAGCCTAGACGACGCTCAGCATCTGCTAGACCTCCAATAACTTCTACGTGATACCTTGTTGTTGCAGCGGCGACAATAGATTGGTAACAAAGATTTAAGAAGGGTAAATTATATACACGGCTAGAACGAGAACCAAAGTCAGCCCACCTACGACTATTTACTTCACTATCATCCATAAAGATCCAAATTGTGGGTGTATTGAGTCCTTTTTCTATAAATTTAGGATCACTGTATGTATTTGCCACTTTATTTTTTCTGTAGACAGATGCTGCAAAAACAGCGGCACTTAATATTCCTAAAGAAACTAAGACTGTACGGGAGTCCATCTGTTATTCATTTAGGATATTATTTAGTTAATAAACGGGCTGAACTAATTTGACTAGTTTGACTGGTTTCACTGCTTTCACTATTTATATTATATACTTGTGTATGTTCTAATTCGCCACATATATCTGGTAATTTAAAATCAGGTACCTTACTAAATTTTTCATAACATTTATTTTTTATCATTGATGGTATTTTGGCATTTCCATCAATAGATACTTGATTAATATCTTGACGTAAATATTTCATAAATGTTTTACATTCCTTACGAGCTTCGGGTGGGATATAAATTTCCTCTTCAATCTTTCTTCGTATTGTTCCCCACATGACTGAATATTGTTTATGTTCAGTAGCACGTGTTGTATAGGATAATTTCTCTTGAAGCATATTTGTAATACTTATAATAATAGATAAGGAGCCGAATGCCCATGACATTTGAAATCCATTAATAATAAGACCACCTGCAATAACATTTGATAAACCACTTATTGCAGTAAATACATTCGAAACAATTGTTATAATACGTGCACGTGATTCAAAGTCGGAATATGCTTCAGTATGCATCCATTCAAACGCTTTTGCTTGATCACACCATTTTGCTAACATAAATTCAATAGATGGTGTCCACTGCATCCTTCCTGATGTTATTAGGTCATCATCTTTTTGTTTTTCAAGTGTATCACTCATTTATTATTTAGGGGTATATATTATTTATGGGTGATTACTAACTGTTTCATACGTTCAAAGTAATCTCTTGCTCCAACTTGTTCTTGGGCTGCACGAATTCTTCTTGCTTCTTCTTTGGCTTTTTGTTGTGCATCAAATTGTTGCATGTAGGCTAGTTCAGAATCTGAGTAACGATCGGGTGCTCGCTCACGTTGTGCTTGATATGTGTTAAAATCTCTTTGTTCTACACGAATTCCTTGAACTTTTTCAGTAATTGTGTTTTCTTTTGTATAGGCTTGGCGTAGATCTGTATATTGTACGTCGGCATTCGGAGCAGCAGTGTAGTCAGATGGGCGATCACGGCCAAGTTCAACACCTGATGTTGGTGCTAAGATAAGTTCTTGAGGATGTTGGAATTGTATGAGTTGAGAGTCATTACGTCCATAGGCATGTTGTTCTTCTTCAAACATTTTATTGAAAACTTCACGATTGAATTCTTCACTAAATTTCTTAGTTGATTTGAGTTTTCTATGTTTATCTTTTTTATTGGAATTATCATCTTTTAGCCAATCACCGTAACCATCATCATCAGGATCTGGCATACGAGTTTGCTCAAATAAGTTATTGAATGCTGTAAGATTGAGATTTTTAGCATCAAGAACTACGGGTTCACTTGGCATTTTCCACTCTTCAGATTGTGAAGAACGTTGTGTTTGTACGGATTGTAAGTCTTGTACGGGCTGTGAGGAGGATTCCTTACGACCTTTGACAAGTTGTAGAATATCTTGTAAATAGGCATAAGCACGAGTGACAGCGTCAAAAGCTTCTTTTGAACCACCTTTATCAGGGTGTGCTCGTAGTGCGGCTTTTTTATAAGCGAGTTTTAGACCTTCTTCAGTTAAGGCAATTTCTTCTTGAATATTAAGAACTTTGAGACATGCTGTGAAAAACGACAAGGCCTTTTCTTTTTGTTTGGGTTTGGATACACGTTGGTAAGCGTCTTGTTGAGGATTTTGTTGTTGTATAATTTGCATTTGGATTGGATGGGGTCTTTGTTGTTGCTGCTGAATTGGTTGGGGCTGTTGCTGTTGCTGTTGCTGTTGCTGTTGCTGTTGCTGTTGCTGTTGCTGTTGTTGAGGTTGTTGTTGGTATTGTTGTTCGCCAGGTAATAAAGGAGGTTGGTGTCCGTGTCGGATAGCTCCAGAAACTTGTAATAAGGTTCCATAAATACCTGCGACCTTTGCTGAATTAACAATTGTTTGGTCTCCAAGAAGTGTATCAATCATTTGGAGACGTGTTTGTTGATTTTGTATTGCGAGTAGTTTTTTATATATATTGATATGTCTTGGATCTATTCTAGTCTGGACTTGGCCCATTTCCTACACTTAGATTATGATGTGGTATTTAATACATGACGCAGACGCTCAGGAGTGAGGATAGGAATCATGGCTTCACATTCCCACATTTGTTTATGTCCAGCTGTAAATAATTCAAATGAATTAGGAAAATACTGCGGTAAGTGTTTAGGGATTTGGCGTAATTTAGAATCACGAACAAGCCAATAACTTTGTAGCGGAAGCACAAGAGATAATTGTTCTTGCGGTTTTAGTAAAATACCATCTGTAGGTGCAGAAGGAAGAGAGTTCTTTGTAAGCCAAGTATGTAAATCAGACCAGAGTGGAGGGACAAACCACGCAAAATGCCAAGATAAGTTTACAGGTTCACCCATATAATATTTACCAATCCATTGAAGTCCCTTACAGTATTCGTAGCATAGATTATCAATATCAGTTTGACTATGTATATTCATATAACGCCCATAGTAAATTTCTTTCCAGTTGGATTTTAAGGTTGTAGGTGTTTCCATTAGTGCAAGATCATCACATATTCTGAGTGGAGTCTTATTCCATTCATCTTGTGCATGCTCTTTGGATGTAGTTCCACGAGTTCTTTGATAGCGTTGTTTTATCTTATAGGCTACTGATTCTTGAATAGATTCTTCTTCATTGTGTGCTAAGTAGGCAAAACAGGATTGTAGAGCTAGTTTATTCCAGGAGTTATTGGAAAATAATGGCATATTAAGTTTGGATCGCACATCTGAAAGCATACGTAGTAATAAGTCATGACCACCTTCTTTTAGTTTTACCGACATACTGTGTGGTAAGAAGTCATTTCCTAAGAGTGACATACCCATACAATAGTCTAGTTCATAAGAGGGGTCTGAATTTTCTTGATGTTGTTTATAAAACATATAAGATCTTAATTTATCTATACTAAAAAATGTATATTCTTCTTGTTGGCTTGTAGTTTGTTTTGGACTTGGTTTATAATCAGCTGCTTCACGAAATAACCAGATTTTTTGATCGGCTTGTAAGAGACTTAGTACAATTAAATCAGCATCAAGACCATATATAACATGGGTATTGTTTGTGTTTTGACTTTGATTTTGACTTTGAGTTTTACGTAGTTCCTGAATGAGTTTATGTTCACCTTCACCAGGTTCATCCGATGTACTTATATTCCACTTTACACCTTGTCCCGACAAGGTAAGAAGACGTTTTCCCAACTTTTCCATAAACTCAGTTCCTGGTGTAATTGCATTTGTATCCCAACGAGGCTCCGAAGCTTGACGCACACCTATACGAACTTCTTCACCTGCCGTCCAATAACTCTTAAATCTACGAAGACGTTGTTGTCTTATCTTAGCCATAGGTACAACTCCATCTACACCTATATAGACTTCATTTGTCGGTTGTACTATATTCACTAAGTGCTTTACATATTTACAAACGGCTTCAATCGTTTCATTTTCCCATTGAAGCCGTGTATCATCTCCTGCATACAAAGTTGCACCAGGACGACGTATACAATGATAAATCATACAGTTGAAATCAATCCAGAAGTGTGTAGGCCTCTCAGAAAGCTTCTTTAAGACTAAACCCGGTACAGTATCACATAATGTTTTATAATACGAAGGAATACCCATGCTTCAAACAGGAGAAAGCACTCTATGTCTTTATATATCAAAGAAGGTTTAGGTGTTTCATCAGATATTATGGAAAAATTATTTGGATTTCTTCATCCTGGACCGACGGAGTTTATGAGAAGTTTACCCGATTCTTTATTTTTAGGAACTTCACTTCTAGCACTCTTAACACAAAACTTTCCTCTTGGAATCCTTGTGTTTGCTATGACAGAATTTGCTGTACTTGATTGGCTTTTAACAAGTGTTCTGAGTTCCGTCAAGAAAAATGGTGGTCCTGTGAGCTCTGATATGTGTCTTCCTGGTTTACCCAGCCCCTATCAAATCAGCATCTTAGGACACTTATATCCACAAACAGAGTTTCCGAGTGCCAGTATTTTGTTTATAGCCTCCACAATATTTTATACAATGGCTTCTATTCTTAACTTCCGAGATGAACTAAAGGAACTCGGTCAAACAGAAGCCGAATGGAAAGTACGCATACCCCTGAGCATGGTCTTTTCAACTATTTTGTTACTATGTTATGTATTCTGGAGAGTTGCATACGGATGTGACGGAGTTGTTTCTGCCCTTGGCTCTGTTGCTATCGGTGCTGTCTTCGGTGGAATTGTATACTTACTTCATGTCTACTTATTTGGAAGAAACTCCATTAACTTCCTAGGCCTTCCTTTACTTGCCGATAAAGCCGAAGGTGGTTCTCCACTATATGTATGTGCAAAACCCGTGAATAAGTAGTAGAGTGGCAGATGACTTCCATCATCAGTCCGTTTGTATGCGGAACAAGAAACTTATTAAGTCAAGGATTTCGTGGTCTTCCGGTTATACTCGGCGGTGCAATTCTTATTCTTGGAATGATACAAGGAAATATTAATTTCCTCTTCTTCTTTGTTGGATTATGTGTTCTTGCTCCTACTTCTGCTCTTGGTTTGAATATGCTCTGGGAACTTGTGTTTTCTAATACACCTTCTTGGCTAACAGTTCCTTTTGTCTTATGGAAACTTCCTTCTGCAAATTCTGAAGCATGTGCAATTTATTCCATTGGTTCTAAGCTACCTCCAATAACTATGAATGTAGTTCCTTCTTATTGGATAACTATGATCAGTTTCTTTTTTACTTATGTTTTTATGAATGCACAGAACTTATATAATATGCAGGAAAATAGTAAGGCTCCTAAGGCTGCTACAGAGGCTCGTAAAGCTCAGAGTATGTCTAGCATGATTCTTGTTTGCGTGGTAGGAGTTTTAGCGATAATTCTACGTTACTCAACTGGATGTGAGACTGGTGTTGGCGTACTTGTTTCTGGATTACTCGGTGGATACTTGGCGAGCATATGGTATGGTTTTATGAGAGGCTGTGGTCTAGGAAGATTAGATGATATCTTTGGAATTAGTAATCGTATTTTACCTATGCAGAGTTATGAGTCAGTTGATCCCACTGTTTGTGTTCCTGAGTAGCTTTTATAACTTTTATAGTTTTTATAGTTTTTGTAAAAAATTGATTCAAATTCTAGCTTATTTTACAAGTTAGAATTTGAAGTTTAAGAATGTCCACGACTATGGTAATCCGTTTTATCCGTGACCTTACCAACAAGATTGATGATGATGTAGTCTATATCTCTCCTGTATGGGATAATTACTCTAACGAGGTTTCTGTTCTGCAATATCATATTTATACGAAGTTTTCTGATGATCGTTCTAACACTGACCAACTTGTTTCTGCACACAATCTTCGCAAGTATGTTCGTTCTCTACTAAGCATTGCAGCTTGTGATCAAGATCCGTTCAAGGGTGTACAGCTAGACATTCCTAATGCTCCTAGTGTACTATTCAAGGTATCCAATCTACTCGACTGCCTTTCTAATATTATGTGCCTTCTAGATGTTACGATGGATTCTTGGCCGCAGAAGACGCATTGCTATTGAATTGATTAGGTTGTTGGGTTATTGGGTTGTTGGGTTATTTTTTCTAAAAATTGAATTGAATAGAATTATTATTATTATACTAGGTATAATAATAATAATAATAGTAATCATGTCCCAACGACGAATTCAGAAAGAGCTTATAGATTTTCAGAAGGATGCACCCGAAAATTGTAGTGCAGGTCCTCGTGGAGAAAATATGTATGTCTGGGATGCAGTAATTATGGGACCAAGTGATAGTCCTTACAGTGGCGGAATGTTTAATTTGGAAATTAACTTTCCTACAGACTATCCTTTCAAACCACCAAAGGTTACATTTGTAACAAAGATTTATCATCCGAATATTGCTTCAAGTGGAGCCATTTGCCTTGATATCTTGAAGGATCAATGGTCACCTGCCCTTACTGTTAGTAAGACCCTTCTAAGTATTTGTAGTCTTCTAAATGATCCGAATCCGAAAGATCCGCTTGTAACTGAAATTGCAAATATGTATATGCAAAATAAGCCAAAATATGAAGAAAATGCTCGTGAGTGGACGCGGAAGTATGCTTCCTAACGTTCAAATTGTAGTAGATAGGCATATTCAAATCCAAGTGCATTTAAATCTTGATAGCCTACATATTTGAATCCAGCAGCCTTACCCATTTTTACAATGGTTTCAATTGTCGGCATATGAAAGACATGTTTTTGTCTGCGTACATGATTATTTTTAAAACGGAAAGTTTCATAAAATTCGGCTTTTGGGTCAGAAAGTTGAAATTCTGCTTCATATTCAAACTTGTCAAAGGCCACCTTACTTTTCAGTAAACGTTCCTTACTATATTTTTGTAAACTAAAAGCTACAAAAGGGCTTGCAGATTCAAGAATTGGGTCAAACTTGTATTTATTCACTACTTCAATCACAAGTTTTCCACCAGGTTTCATCCATAGATTCGCAAAACGGAAAAACTCTTCTTGATTTTCTATATAATAAAATGAAAAATATAAGAGTATGATATGATTAAATTCACCTGCCGAACATGCAGAAGGATTTTTCAGCGTGTCAGTACGCCAACGTATATTCGTTAGTTGTTCAGGTTTTAACTTTGCAGCAGGAACGACATTTTTTTCAGCATAACGTATCATTGCAGGGCTTGAGTCAAGACCAATTATTCTTCCAACACCCATCTTAGCAAAGGTTGTTACTGCATGACCTGTTCCACATCCAGCATCTAAGATAGACCATGTGGAAGGTTTTGAGGATGGGTCTGCTTTATCTTTTGACCAAAGATTCATTAAAAGAGCCGTTTTTGCTTGTGTTCTTTGTATTTGATTTGTTAATTGGTCATAAATACCGGCATAAAAATCGTCGTAGATTAATACTGGGTCTGTGGTCCACGTATATAAACTTGTATCTGTTGTTTTGTTATTTATAGTTCCTTCAAAACCTTCTGTATAATCTGGAGAAGTTTGTGTAGCGGCATACTTATCTATACAAACAAGAGTTAGATAATTAATACATAATAATACAAGAATTGCAAATATAATTTTCTGAGTTGGACCCCAGATCATCTACTATGCTTACGAGTTTTCCTACGACGACATGTTTTCGCACGTTTATTTGTAGAACATCCACTACGATGATTGGCAACTTCCTTACAAAGACCATGAAAACTTTGATTACTGAGAATTTGTAGGTCACTATCAAGTCCACAACGTATTTTCCAGAGCCATGATAAAGCAGATTTACGATTATGGATAGCTTTTTCAATAGGTCGTGCATGATTTTTCCAGGAGATTTGCCATTCTTGAAAAGGCAGAGCTTTTTCTAACTCGGTCCAGAATTGTTTTAGTTGTTCTATACGTTCATTTGGTGTAAGCATATTATAACGATTTCTTTCTTCAATTGTTTCTGGAACTTCTGATGGTGTATCGGGCATGGGTTTTGAAGGGGAGCAATAAGGATGATTATCTGCAATACTAAATAGTAGTTCCCATCCAGGAAAATAAGTTTTTGTACATCCTTGTTCCAAAAGCGTGTTGTAATGGTCTAAGACTTCTTTCAAACTAGGTTCGGGTTTTATATTTTGTCCTTGTGAACGTAATTTATCATTAACTTTATTATGAATTTTATATAACCATTTATCTTGATTTGTATTGGGAATAGGAAGTTCACTATAATACTCTGATAAACTGGCACGGCAAAACTTGCAGGGTAAAATAAAAGGTAGTGTATTCCAAAAAGACTTTGATGCACCCCTAGCAGCAATTAAATGTAAAAGCTGCCAACCAGATGGACCCCAGTACCGAGTATCCATACTCACCTACTAGGTTTAGAATAAATCAATCTGGGCTGTAAGATCTGTTGCTGTATTAGCATTACCACCTGTATATAATATTTTTAAGTTTATTCTATCTCCTGTATTTACTGTATAAGTGTTATTATAAAATGTTTTACTTGTATCACTTGAACCAAATGTTATTGTTAATGGAGTAATTAATGGTGTTGAAGTACCTGAAGGTGTGACATAGATAGTTAGTGTTGCAGTGTTAGTTGTGCCAGCAGAAGTATTAAGACCAGCAGATAAACCAGATATAAGAGCAGGTTGTTGTACCGAGAAATACGCTGCAGGTGTTGTAGTATCTGGGAAATCATTTGAAATTTTTTGTGTACCAGGCCATAACCATCCACCGCTTGTTGCATCTTTAATATTTCCTTTGAGACCATAGTATATAATTGTAGGATATACATATGCAGAAAATGGTTTACCACCTGCAGTTTTTGTTACTAAGTCTGTTCCTGGTCCAAGTTGAATACCTGCATTAGCAAGATACGTTGGATTTGTAATAATTGATGGGTAAGTTTGAAGAATATCCGATGATGTATAATATTGACCTATAGTAGATATAACTGTTCCAATTGATGTTGCACGGAGTTGAATTGCTCCTGTATTTGCACTGTCGGCAGTTTCTATACCTACATATGATCCTGTATATGCTGTATTTGCAGGTTGAGCAACATAGACGTTTGTATCACGTGTACTCAATTGATTTGTATTGGATACTAAGATTCCACGTTTATTTCCAGCCCCATTGGAATATATATTAACTGTAGTACTTTTTATAGCATTGAAAGTAAATGTATCATTCGTTAAACTTCCAGTTCCATTTGCTTCTATACCTGTTACGGTATTTGTAAGTGTATATGCCATTGATGAATTCGTAATATTAATTGTACATCTTTCTAAACTGGATGTTCTTGTTGTACTTCCTCCAAATACTATACCTTTGAGGACTACACCAGCAGTAGAACCCGTGCATGTAAGATTGATAGTAAGATCTCTGAGAAGGAGATATTCGCCCATTGTAAACATAGTCGTTGATGATGTAACATTCATTTGTAGAATCACGTTTTTAGAAGTAAGGCCACGAATTGTAATAGGATTTGTTGAAGTACCACTTGGTAAAGTAATTCCTGAAGTGAGTGTATATGTTCCTGGCATTATATTTACAGTTTGTCCAGAACCTATTGCACCTATTGCCGCGGCGACTGTAAGATATGAATACCCACCAACAGAAGCAAGCGAGTCATTTCCGTTTATTGCGTCAACAGTGGCGACATTTCCTAGTGTTTGGGCAGTATTGATAGCATTTGTAACAGAAGTTACAATTTCTTTTGTTGTAGCATTATACGATAACATGGAGTAACCAGAATTTGTGGCGACATTTCGTATAGGAGCTATGTAGAGTGATGCTGTACTTATAGAATTTAGAACTGATCCAGTAGCGTTTACTATAATGGTGCTTGAATGTTGATTTGTATATCCTGCATAATTTCCTATTGCTATTGAATAATTGCTTTGATTGTTATACCCAGCATTACAGCCTATTGCTATTGCATTTGAGCCTTGACCAACTGTTCCTGAATTAGTTCCTATTGCAATGGCATAATTGGACTGATTATTGTTTCCAGCATTATAACCAATTGCTATTGTATAATTACATTGAGATGATTGTGCAGCAATTGCTCCAATAGCTATTGCATAACTTTGTTGATTAGTAGCACCAGCATTAGATCCAATTGCAATTGCATTACAACCCTGAGTTAAATTACCAGCATTATTTCCAATTGCAATTGAATTACAATTTTGATTGGAAAAACCAGCTTGATAACCAATCGCTATTGCATAATTGGATTGATTGGATAAACCAGCATTGCATCCAATTGCAATTGCATTAGAACCTTGATTTAAACTACCAGCTTGATAACCAATCGCTATTGCATAATTGGATTGACTGTTACATCCAGCATTACATCCAATAGCTATTGCATTAGTACCTTGATTTAAATTACCAGCTTGATAACCAATCGCTATTGCATAATTGGATTGACTGTTACATCCAGCATTACATCCAATAGCTATTGCATTAATACCTTGTTTTAAATTACCAGCATTATTTCCAATTGCAATTGCATTAGAACCTTGATTGGAAAAACCAGCAGCTGTTCCAATAGCAATTGTATAACTACTTTGATTGCTACATCCAGCATTGCATCCAATTGCAATTGCATTAG
>Ga0114973_10002698_pt1 | contig 12731 bp, 10 predicted proteins | sample M_140807_MF_Meta_FD_87025 | JGI IMG/M metagenome (GOLD analysis project Ga0114973, IMG submission 87025) | Freshwater microbial communities from Lake Montjoie, Canada to study carbon cycling - M_140807_MF_MetaG | ecosystem: Environmental > Aquatic > Freshwater > Lake | place: Lake Montjoie... | reverse complement strand
CTTAGGTAAATAATTATATGCTTGGCAAACGTCAAAATACAATAGAGGGCCTACAGAGCTTAAAAAATATAAGATATGAAAATATTTTTCGCTTGTATAAAAACGATTCAGAAAAATATTATTATAATTTGCTACAATCTATTTTTTTACCACAAAATTTAAATCCTGATTTACTTTTTTATCAACAAATTAATCAAAAAATGCCCTGGACTATAATTAGCTTTAATGCTTATAAAACAATTGATTTATGGTGGTTAATATGTCTTACAAATCAAATCTATAACCCTGTTAAATTTCCGGATACAGGTACTATTATTAAAATAATTAAACCACAGTATGTTTCTAATATTATAAGTGAAATACGTGAAGCATTAGTTTAATAATATGCCTACAACATTAATTGAAACCCCAGGTAGCTCGTTTAAAGATGTAATTAATAATAGTCCCTATAGATTTAATATAGGGTTATTTTCATCCGATGGCAGATATCAAGAAGTAAACATTGGAGCTGTAAATTCTTTAGTTTTAGAAGACGATTTTACAGATTTTTATCATAAAGGATATATTATTTTACGTAATGAATTTGACGCGGTAGAAAGAGTAGCGGATTCAACAAATAAAGAGACTTTAGCTAAGACATCTGTCTTTACACCCAATAAAGGATTTATATTTAAAGGCGATTCAAGAGATATGATTATTATTGATATTATGCCTAAACTAGATGATAGTGAATCAACTTACGCTAGCAATACTAAAGGCAATGAACCGTTTAGATTGCTATTTAATTTTTCAATTTACAATACAGAAGAAATTTCCGGGGCAAAGCCCGGAGAAAAATATAAAAAATTATATTTCTGGGATATTTATTATGAACTATTAAGAGAAAAAAATTCTTATTTTTCTACTGCAAATTATTTAAATAGTAAAAATGTTAATGATTTGTCTAATTCTGATAGAGCTATATTGACCGGTAAAGCTATTAAAAGCTTTTTAAAGGAATTTTTTGATGCAAACGATGGCTATCCAGTTAATATAAGTGACGACGAATTTGATGAAGGTTCAACAACTGTGTTTTTCTCTTCTCCGGCGGAATTTAAGGGTATTGACAGTTTAGAATATTTAATGAGTAGGCATGTATCTAATAAAAATGATAATTTCGATCAAGGATTTTTAAGATTAGAGCGAAATTCTTTAAAATTTACTTTACAGAGTTTAGGTAATATATTTAAAAGCGCTCTTAATAATTTTACTCAATCAGGCACAAGATATTTAGAAACTTTTAAATTAGGTCTTTATGCTGATAACAGCGGTGATTATATTCTAGAAAACATTACTTTTACGCCAACTAATGGTATATTCTTAGGTAAATACGGTATAGTTAATAACTTTTCTTTTGACCCTATGCCCGGGCAAATCACACAAAGCGAGCTCGTTACTCACGTTGTACATAGCTATGATTACGATGAAAAATCGTTTAATATCGATAAAGAGAGAAATACAATTAATTCAGCTTTAAGTGTATACAATCAAAATTACGTACTTCCTTTTAATAAAATGAGTTATGATGGAGCATATTCTAACTTCTTTCCCGGAGAGTATAGACTACAGCAGAAAAATATTAAAAATGTTTTTACAATTGTACAAAAAGAAGCAGATCAAAGGCTTTCTACCGGTAGAAATAAGGCTTTATTTAGTAATATATTTTTAAACAACACTATATTGTTTAGAGTCCCTGGCAGCACACATAGACAAGCGGGTAGATTTATAGGTGTAAATAGGGAAGGTGCACAACCTTACAGCGATTTTGATAGTAAATTGTTAGGTGTTTATTTTGTAACAGAAGTAAAACATGTTTTTGAAGGTAATGAATACTTTAATGAATTGAGATGTGTCAAGACGTATAGTTTTGACAATCTATTCTTAAATACTAAGAGCAAATAATGATACGTACTTCTACTAAAACTAGTTATCCAGAATTAGTTGACAACAACGTAGCTAATTCACCAGAGTTCTTAAAGAAATATACAAATTATTTAAATTCTATAGGTAGTGTGTCTTATGACCCTCCCGGGCTAGAAGAAAATAAAACTACTAAAACACTTACTGCTGGTGCAGGTACGACACAACCTCCACTTATTTTAAATAATAAAAACCCTTATAGAAATGAAGATGGTTCTTACGAAGTTGAAGCACGTATTACATTTTATTCGCCTAACGAGCCTACTTCTGATCCTGATACCCGCGCAGGATTAGGCGCAAAATCTAATATATACGGTAAACTACTGCAAGGTAGAAGTATAGCTGTTGACAATTCTATTATTCCCTATGGTAGTAATGTAGCTATTCCTAATTTAGGCGATGGTTATCTCGCAATGGACACAGGTAAAGCGGTAGTCAAGCGTACTGCTAGTCAAAACACGGGCGGCCAACCCGTAATTGACGTATATGTAAACTCGTATGAAGAGCAAGTAAGATTAGAGAGAACTACGCCTTCAGTAGTAAAAGTAAAAGTTTACCCACCGGATAGTATTTCACCACCTCCTAGTTTTGTTTCCACAGGAACTTCGCTTCTACCTATTACAACTTCAAGCACAACTGCATCTGTAAATGAATTATCAGTGGCTGGTGGAAAAAGAGAATTACATGGCGATTTAACACCTCAATCTAAAACATCTATTAATTATTGGAATGCTGTAAAAAGCGGAAATCCTATAACTAATCTTGCTAGTTTTTATTCTAAATTAGATGAATTAGAATCTACTAAAATGGATAATGATTTTATTTATTTTTGGTATAAAAAATTAAGCTCTTTACCCGAGATTGTACAAGAAGAAGTTGTATTGCAGGAAAAATCTTTTTTATTAGAGCCTAGTGATAGTATTGGCATTCTAGCTAATACTAGAGCTAAATTTGATGATTCGGTTTCTCCGTTATTTGACTTGAATTGCTCTTTTGGTGCACCTGCTACTATACCGGTTTCATTAGAAAATAAATTAAGCGCAGCTGCTAAAAGCGTTAATGAGGAATTAAGCACTAAAACATCTACACTAATGAAAACTAATTTGATTAATATTCAAAGGACAAATGATTCTTATAATATTGCTGTAGATTCAACGCAATCACATGGATTAAATCTTGTATCAGATATTAATTTTTATCAAAATTTTTATAGAAACATTTCTTTCTTAGTAAAAGAACTTACATCAGAATTTGATAGAACATACGAATATGTTTGTTATTTTAGTAATATAAATGATAAAACCGGATATAACCCTAGAGATTATCTCTCTTGTAATATACAGCAAATTTCTAAAATACAATTTAGTGTTAACATGGAAAATGTTTTGCAAGATCTTGATGTTGCACAAAAGAAAATAAAAGCTTCTAGAACTACACGTACTATTGAAAAATCTTTAGGTGAGGTAAAAATCACCTCACAAAATTCACAAACCCTAACCACTCAACAGATAAATGATAAGTTTAAGTATAAATCAAGAACTTATAAGATACCTAAGCCTGTAAGCAGCACTCAATCGGCTCAAGCTAAGCTTAACGCAGCTTTAAGTGAGATTAAAGTACCTAACGCTAATTTAACTAATCTTAATAATGCTATAGATAAAGTTGGCATTAACAATATACCTAGCGTTCAAGGGCTTCCATCGCCCGCAACATTACTAACTAATTCAGTTAATAATGTAAATACGCTTACTCAAAAACTACCTTTGAATATGCCTGTAGTTTTACCTTCAATAAGCACAGGGTCATTTCCACAAATAGCAGCACTCGCAACTGATACTAATTTTGCTGAGCTATCTCGCGATCCTCAAGCTATCTTAGATAAGGCTCAACAAACTAAAGACATTGCATGTGATTTTAAGCTACCTGTTGTAGGCAAAATTGATTTTAATGACTTAATTAATCAAGATATTGACTTTGATCCTGATGCTTTTGAAGCTAAATTGAGAAGTATAACAGATAAATTTCCTAAAGAAGATGATTTTGTTAAAGCTTTTGAGAAATTTAAAAAGGATTTTGACTTTAAGAGAATATGGGATGAATATTATAAAAACTTCTTTACTTGCGATAATAAAAAAGATTTTTAATTTATAACTTCTGCGTCTATAATTTTTGCACTTTTATTAGCACTATCAATAAGCATTTTAAATACTTGTTCACGGGTTACTAGTAATTTTGTAGCATTATCAGAATTTTTTAATTCTTTTCTAGACTCAATATCCATAGATTTTGCTTTTAATAATGCTTCATTTCTCTTATCAGTTACTATAATTTTATTTAAAGTCTCTATAGCGGTTGATGTTGCTGCTATTAAATCTGCCAACGATCCTACATCTTTACTTTCCGGAGCAGATGAAATATAATCTTTTACATTAGTAACTACATCAAGACTCTCTTCTACAAGCTTACCTGCTTTTTCGACAACAAACTTTTCTATATTTTCCCTTGTAAGAGGATTAGTTTCTTTTTTAGCTATTTCAGCTTTTTTATTAGCATCATTTAATTGGTCTAATAAATCACCCACCATTTCGTTAAGCTCTTCACTCATATTAATATTTATTTACGGTTGATCTTTATAAACCTATATTATAATAAAAGTATGTATAATGCTCAATTAGATCCAAATATTAATTTTATCCCCGTATTAAAGTTTAAGAAAACACATGATTTAGCTAAACTACCTACTAAAAACAATGAATCTGATACGGGTTATGACGTTTATTCAGTAGAAGATAAGGTTATTCCTGCTAGGGGTAGTGCTGTCGTCGAAGTAGGTCTTAAATTTGCTTCAATACCCGAAGGTTATTGGATAAAAGTAGAATCACGTAGCGGTTTAGGATTTAAGCACGGTATTATGTCACACCCAGGTATTATTGACTGTGGCTATAGAGGTGACGCTGGGGTTAAATTATATAATCTTACAGATGTGCCATATATAGTCAAGACAGGCGATAGAATTGCACAATTTGCTATTTACTTTAATATTTCTATGCCTATTGATTGGGGTGAAGCGGAAGAATCTAACCGTGGTGAAAAAGGTTTTGGATCCTCTGGTAAATGAATTTAGAATTTAATAATTTATGGGTCGAGAAATATCGGCCTTCTAAGCTAGATGATTTTGTAATTTCTGAGAAAAACAAGCCATTAATTAATTCATTTATTAAGTCAAAAGAAATCCCTAATTTATTATTTTTAGGTACACCTGGGCTAGGTAAAACCACTTTAGCAAAAATACTCGTTAACCAAATACTTGAATGTCAATATCTCTATATTAATGCAAGTGATGAAAATGGTATTGATACAATAAGAAGTAAAGTTACTAGCTTTGCACAAACAAAAAGTATTGACGGTAACATAAAAGTTATTATTTTAGACGAGACAGATGGTCTATCTCTTGACGCTCAACGTGCTCTCCGCAATACTATGGAAGAGTTTGCAAAGATTACAAGATTTATACTTACTGCTAATTACAAGTACAAAGTTATACCCGCGCTACAAAGTAGATGTCAAAGCTTTGACTTGACACCGCCTCTTGATGGGGTAGTAAAGCGTTGCGCGTTAATTTTAAAAACAGAAAAGATTGAAATACCGGACGGTCAGAAAACAAAGCTTTTAGAATTTATAAAATCGACCTACCCCGATTTAAGAAAGACGATTAACGAGATTCAAAAATATTCTAGTACTGGTGCATTAAATTTAATTGATTCAAAATCTAATGATGTATTGGACTTAATTTATAACGAAGTAAAAAAGAAAAATGTAACAGCATTAAGAAAAGCTTTAATCGAAAATGAACCAAAATTTAATAGTGATTATGTCTCTTTAATGAGACATTTGTTTAATTATATTGATGAAAATGAAACTGATATTAAAATTAAAAAAGAATTTTTATTAATTCTAGCTGAACATATATACAGAAGTAGTTTTGTGGTAGATCAAGAGATTAATTGCTATGCTTGCTTAATTCAGCTATCAAATATTATTTCTTAGGCAAATAACTATATGTATATGATGCAGGGTCTGCTGCACCTTTGACTGGCATTGAAGGTATCTTAACATTGGTATTATTAAGAGTTCTATCACCCTTAGATAATTTTTTATTACCTAGGTCTGAAAGTCTAGTTTGTGCAGGAGATAAAAAAGGAACTTCTTCTTGCTCATCTTTTACTTTCTTTGGATCAATATGGGCTCTTTTACCCGGATCATCTTTTTTAAATACATCAGGTATAGGAGGTAAATTAGGGTAGCTACTAAGCGGCTCTAGCATACGTGCCGGTACTGTTGCAAAATCCATATATTTTCCAGGTGCAATTTCGGATGTTATATCAATATTAAAATCATTACCAGTATAATCAGTATTACCTGCACCGTATACATTAGGTCTATCATTCTTTATAACAGAAATTCTTAAATTTAAACCACTATTAGCCATTTGCTGTAGTTTTTCTTGTGTATTTTTGCCTAAACTCTTAAACCAAGGATCATTAAAAGCACCTTCCTTAAATTTAACTACATCTCCTGCTAAAAATCCCTTTAAAGTATACCTAGTCATAGCAGATTCAAATAACTTGACAAAATTACGCTTCATCAATATTATTTATTGTTTTTACTTGTATAAAACCATTTTTAAAAGAATAAAAATTATATAAATATTAATGTGGCCAATATTAAAATAAACTCAGTAGCAGAGCAGACTAAATCTCAAAGTAAATTTACTTATACTGATTTAAAACTAGATTTAGAGTTTAACTACACAAAAAACAACGAACTACTTAAAAGTAAAGAAATTAAAGATCTCTCTATAGACTATGATTATTCAGCTATACGAAATTCTATTTTTAACTTAATTTCAACTACACCCGGACAGCGCATTTTAAACCCGTATTTTGGTGTGAATCTTCAAAGATATTTGTTTTCAAGAGTTTCTGAAACAAACGCTAGTAATATAGGTAATGAAATATTACAAGCTATTATAAAATTCGAGCCACGAGTTATAGTACAAAATATTGACGTAGCAGTAGATGAAGTGAATCAACAATATGTTGTTACTCTTACGCTCGCAATAGCTTCTATTGAAACAGCTCGTAGTTTTCGACTAGTCGGTACATTAAGTACTACTGGATTCTTTTTAAATACATAATATGGCAACATCATTTAATAATTACGATATAGCGCAAGACGGTTACGTTGCGTTTGATGCTTTGAGCTTAAAAAGCTTAATTAATACACGCCTTACCGATAATAATATTTTTACAGATCAAAATTTTGAAGGGAGTAATATCTCATCTATAATAGATATTATTGCCTATGCTTATCACGTTTTAATTTTTTACTTAAACAGAACAAGCTCAGAAAGTACTTTCACTACAGCTGAGTTGTACGAAAATATTAATAAGATAGTCAAGTTAATTAACTATAATCCAATCGGATGTCAAACTGCTATTTTATCTTTTTTAGCTAACGCTAATGAATCTCTACCTGCTAACATTTATACTATACCTCGTTATTCGTATTTTACAATTAACGGTATAAACTACTCCTTTAATAGTGATATAACATTTTCGAAAAACACATCTGATGTAGAGCAATTAACCGACTTGCAAGAAAATAATTTACTATACCAAGGTACATATGTAGAATATCCAACATATACATCTACCGGTGAGCCTTTTGAATTATTAACACTCACAGTAGTAGATCCCGCGGGTAATAATGTTGTATTAGATCACTTTAATATTGACGTTTATGTTAGAGACAATACAGTTGAGTCACCTAAATGGATAAAATGGTCACCTACACAATCATTGTTTTTAGAAAAATCTAATTCACAAGTTTATGAAATAAGACTTAACGAAAATCAAAGATATGAAATTAAATTTGGTAACAATGTTACAGGAAAACAGCTTAATGTAGGTGATGAAGTGGCTATCTATTACTTACAGTCTAACGGTAAGCAAGGAGAGATAGGCCCCGGTCTTTTAGATAATAACAAACTATTCTTTTATAATACACCTCGCTTTTCACAGGTTAAGACAGATGTAATACCTTCAAATCTATTATTGATTAACAGTACGCAATCCAACAATATTAATTTTTCTAATATTGATACATCTACTACATTTGTAGACATAGAATCAGTAAGTAATATTAAAACTAACGCTGCAAATTCTTTTAGAAGTCAATACAGACTAATTACATCTTCTGACTTTATTAATTATCTATCTAAAAATTACAGTAATATTATTTCTTCAGTACAAGCAGTTAATAACTGGGATTACATTTCCGGTCATTTAAAATATTTCTTTGATTTAGGTATAACCAAACCTAATTTAGAAAGCCGTATTTTATTTAACCAAGTTAAATTCTCCGATTCTTGCAATTTTAATAATATATATATTTATGCAGTACCAAAATTAGATAAGCTCACATCATTAACTACCCGTGCAAACTATTTAAACTCTGCACAAAAGCAAATTATTTTAAATGATCTTCAGCAAGTTAAGTTAGCTACAGCAGAAATTATTGTTAATGACCCTGTTTATATAGCTATTGATTTAGGTATTTCTTTACCCGGCGAAGATCTATTACCTTCTATTTCCGATACCACATTTTTAGAAATAACTAGAGAAGTAACTGCCAAGCGAAATCCGGAAGCATTAAAAGATCAAATTAAAAATATTTTTTCTTCTTATTTCTCTACTTTAAAAGATAATTTAGGTGCGTTGATTAGTCTCACGGATATTACTAATCGTATTAAATCTCTGGAAGGTGTAAAAAATATCTCAACAGTAAGATTGGTAGGTGGTCAGCGATTAGAAGTACCGGGCATAAGTTTATTAGTATATAACCCGGTATATTCAGAAACTGATATTAATATTATTACTCAAGATCTACAACTACCTTATTTTAAATTCCCTTATTTAAATAATTCTCTAGATTTTGCTAATAAGATACAGGTCATTACACCGTCTATTCAAACATTACAAAGAGAGTTCTAATGTCTAATCAAATAAACTATTACTACGTTTATTTTAATGTACGCGACTATTCTAATACCGATACATTGTCAAGCTTTACACTTCCTAATACACCGTTAACATTTTTTCCTGATTTTGCTAAAACGTTTTCTGCATTAGATCTACAAAATATATCTACTAATCTTGTAAGATGGAATTTTGGGGACGGTACATACTCCAACGAATTAACAGCTGTGCATAGATATGTTTGGCCTGGTGACTACACTGTTACACTTACAATTTACGATAGATATGGAAATGCATTTGACAGCTCATATCAACCTGTAATAACAATTAATAATTTTGTTAATGATCAGGTTCTTTTTAATGATTATAGAAAATTTATTTACGATGTACCGGCTAGTAAGATAAATGACCCTCTTACGGTCAGCAGGCAGTCAAGCTGGCAATCCTATAATGCATTAAGCGCTGAAGGCTATACTCTCAATCTTTATGCTTCCGGCGCTATGGGTGATTATCAAAACATAGACAATTTTTATGACGATAAATGGTCGCACTTGCGTACACTTAGTAGATTTTATGAAAAAAGAGCTGTAGGTCAAACGTTTGAATTTACTGCTATAGATAGAATAATCACTTCTAATACTGAATTGTATTGTAGAATTAATAATAATAAATTAGAGAGGTGCGAAAAAGACGATTTAAATAGTGTATTTGTTGGCTCATCAGGTTCAGCATCGTTTTTTTATGTAGATGATAAAGTAAAAAACTATACTACAAGAGAAACACCCATATTTTTATTTGCTACTATAGATAACTCTAAGTTTAGAGACAAGTTTTCTCAGATTAACAATGCTTACGATTATATTTCATACCCACCCTACGGTATAGAAAATGTTAGGTCAACACAATTACCTATTATTAAAGTAAGACATAACCCCGCTTCTAATTTATCTATTACAACAACAGGTATAGACGGTGAAGGTACACTTTCTACAACTAGATTTAATATACCTGAAATAAGTTGGGAAAAAACTGAAATTCCTTTTGTTATTAAATTAAAAGATAATCAAAATTTTACCACTAAAACCTACCCACCACTATCCTCCTCTATAATTAACCCATCTTTATCTTCTCTATCAGCTTACGATTTAAAATTCGGTATTATACAATATAAAGATGGTGAAATAAAAAGCCTTACTGCAGTTAAGTACTATGAGGATTTTAATATTGAGGCTCCGCAATCAATAGGAGCGTTTTATAAAGGTTATTTTGTTCCTCAGGAAACAGCTTTTAATTGTGTTCTTACAGCCTCACTAGTTATTAGAGACCCTACTAACTTTCCTAAAGATAGTTTATTTGGATGGATAGCTTTACCACAATACAATGTATTGTTAAGGTTTTTCTCCGTTTTAATTTATTCATTTTGTCCCGGTATATTGACATTAACGCTTTCAGCAAATCAACAATTTTTTGACTCTAATGACAATAGAAATGTTTATGCAATTCAGGTAGCTCCTTCAGGTTCTTCTTTTCCAGAAGAGTATAATACATGGTTTGCTGACGGCGCATCTGATAAAATATTTAAATTTGACACCAAGGGAGTAGTATTATCCTCTTTTAGTTTATCTGCATACCCGTATTTAAATGGGTCTGGTGGTATAGAGACTAGAAACTTACTTTCAACTACATTATCAAGTGCTGCTCCAGGAGCATTAGGGCTAGATGGTAACAATGACTTATGGGTTGCTTTGTTTGACTCTTCTTCTGCTATAAAAATAGATAGATTTAGCGGTTACATAAAAGCGATTGCTTATCCGAGTTTAGAAACTCTTACATATAACTTAAGTTCCGATTATAATATATCTGCTTTAAGTGGTTTTGCAGGTGAACAATTCCTTTTACCTTCAAGCGTTGATACCGATGTTGATAATAACCTATGGGTAACCTATACAAACCCTGCATCTAATATTTTAGTCAAGTATAATAAAAACGGTGAGTTTATAAAAGCTATTCCTATGCCCTGGATGCATTCACCAGTAGAGCTTTGCGTTGATAGAAACAAATTTATATGGTTAACAACATATAATTTAAGCATCTCTGCACCTGAGTTTAGTAAGAGAAACGATATGTTATACAAGTTTGACCCTGAAGGTAATATAGCACCGGGATTTCCTCTTTCTGGGTTTAAGTTAATAGGAAATATAACTGTTGACGGGCAACAAAACGCTTGGGTTGTTGAAGATAGAGATACTGTAACACGAGTTGACGCTATTACTAATCAAAAAACATATTATGTTGGCGGATCAGGCAATATAACAAATTATATTCAATCTATTGGGGGTATAGCCTGCGATACATCCGGCTTTATTTGGGTTATAAACGATCTAAACAATAAAATGTATTTTATCGATACGCTTTCGCCTGCTAATACAGGGGTAGATCAGTTAGGATGGGTTCCTCTTGATTACCCCTCTTATAATAACCCCACATACCCTGTTTCTTCTTTTGAAGATAAGAGATGGCAAGCTTATGGTGATTGGCTAGGCGGTAGATGGCTTAATAAATATATCGATACTGTATCTAATTACAGAGTACTCACCGGCGCATCTAATTTGTTTAATGTTTACCCTCTATCGGGTGAATATGGTGTATTTAAAATAAATGAAGATTTCGATACTAAAGCTTTTTATAAATCTTTACGCTATACGGAAAATCTTGATGATAAAAATGTATTTTTTGATAAGTTTTTAGGCAGTATAGTTGGAGGCGTATCTGCTCAGCCATACGAATTAGGTAAAACAATATACGAAAAAATATCTAATTATGTCTCTAATAATGCCGATATTGATTTAGTAAATTTAGAAAAACTTATATCGTTTTGCGATGAATTATCTATTCAGTTTGAGCAATATAATTATCCTTTTCCTCCCCAGCTTAGAAGACTTGTAGATATACTATCTATTAAACATAAAAAGCTTTGGGGAGATACAAATAAATTTACATATAATTTTAATAGCTTGGTAAATCCGGGTAAAAATCTTGGTACTAAATTATCTACTCTAACAAGTATTATATCTTCCGGCTCTCCTATAGTAGCTTATGAAAAATTTTCTGGGTTATTTAATTTAATTAATAATAATGAAATAATTGTAAACGGAAGCCTACTACCCTTCGGTACATCTATTTACTTATCCGCTTATAATTACAATTGGGGCTGGGGATTAGTTGTGCCTAAGTCGCTTTCCGGTCACAGAATAGAAGATTATTACAATTTCTATGAATTTAAGCTAAATTATGAGGGTGGACATTATAACAATGTAATAGATTGGAATAATCCATATACAACCTTGTCTTATTCTAACAGCTCTTTTAAAGAATGGAGTAAAGACAACGGTATTATGCAAAACCTACTAAGCTACGAACTAACTAAAGGATTACGTTTGTTTTTAAGTGCTAGCGACTTAGTATACAATAATTAAATAATTAAATGCTTGACTCCAGTAGATTTATTGACGAGAGAATACCTTCATCAATAACATCGTTAACGCCTGTCTCTAATCCTGTAGATGCTCTACAACCTCTCTCGTTTATTGAATGGTTAAAATACAATAATAGTTTATTTACAAATGCTAGCGATTTTCTACAAAGGTATCAATCTTATCTTAACAACTGGTATGAAATAAAGGGAAATACTAATGTAAATTCTAAAGACCTTATAAGAGAAACATATACAGT
>Ga0114973_10002696_pt1 | contig 12737 bp, 9 predicted proteins | sample M_140807_MF_Meta_FD_87025 | JGI IMG/M metagenome (GOLD analysis project Ga0114973, IMG submission 87025) | Freshwater microbial communities from Lake Montjoie, Canada to study carbon cycling - M_140807_MF_MetaG | ecosystem: Environmental > Aquatic > Freshwater > Lake | place: Lake Montjoie... | reverse complement strand
AGCGCTAAAGACGCGATGAAAAAAGCGGGTGTACCGGTCGTCACGGGCAGTGACGGTGCATTACCTGAAGACCCCAAGGAGGTCATCAAGATCGCGCGCGCGGTCGGCTATCCGGTCATCATCAAAGCGTCAGGGGGCGGGGGCGGTCGTGGCATGCGCGTCGTCCACACCGAAGCTGCCTTGGTGAATGCCGTCAACACAACGCGCCAGGAGGCCGGCGCTGCGTTCTCTAACCCTGCGGTCTATCTCGAGAAATTTCTCGAAAACCCCCGTCATGTCGAGATCCAGATTTTAGCGGACGAGCACCGCAATGCGATTCATCTGGGCGAGCGCGACTGCTCGATGCAGCGCCGCCACCAGAAGGTCGTCGAAGAGGCACCAGCGCCAGGGATCACGAGGCGATTGATCGACCGAATCGGCGCCCGATGCGTAGACGCCTGCCGCAAGATTGGTTACCGCGGAGCCGGCACATTCGAATTCCTCTACGAGAACGGAGAGTTCTATTTCATTGAAATGAATACGCGGGTACAGGTTGAACATCCAGTCACCGAATTCATTACAGGCTATGACATCGTTCAACAGCAGATCCGAATTGCGTTTGGCGAGCGTCTGAGCATCCGTCAACGCGATGTCAGCCCTCGTGGCCATGCGATTGAGTGCCGGATTAATGCAGAGGATCCGTTCAAATTCACTCCGAGCCCGGGACGAATCACCTCGTGGCACCCACCCGGCGGCCCCGGCATTCGGGTTGATTCCCATGTCTACGCAGGCTGCGTCATCCCCCCTCACTACGATTCACTGATTGCCAAAGTGATCGCATATGGCGACACCCGCGAGCAGGCGATCGCTCGCATGCGAGTTGCGCTTTCCGAAATGGTCGTGGAAGGCATCCAGACCAATATCCCCTTACATCGCGAGTTGATGACCGATGCCCGCTTCATCACGGGCGGGACCTCGATCCATTATCTGGAGCAACGTCTTGCCCAACGTAGTGGTCACTGAAGCGGTGGTCACTGGCGAGAAAGCAGTCGGCAGCATGCCGTTGGGCTGGCAGGAATTGAGCTTCGAGATTCCGTTACCGATGGTTGAAATCTGGAGCGATGCCCTGCTCGAAGCCGGCGCACTCTCGGTTGACGCGCAGGACGCCGATGCGGATTCGATTGATGAAGTACCGCTCTATGGCGAACCGGGATTAATGCCGCCGGCGCCTGGATGGGAACGCACGCGCCTGACCGCGCTCATGGTGGCCCACTGCGATCCACTTGCGGTGTTGAACGACGTCGCCGATGCGATCGCGAGTCCACCGCCCGGTCGGGTCAACATTCGTTGGGTTGCAGAGCAGGATTGGGTGCGCCTGACGCAGGCGCAGTTCGAGCCGATTCCGATCGGTGAGCGCCTCCTCATCACACCCTCATGGCACGCAGAGGCCGCGCAAGCCCCCAACAACCGAGGCCGACTTTGCATCGAACTCGACCCGGGGTTAGCGTTTGGAACGGGGAGCCATCCGACCACTCGCCTCTGCCTTGAATGGCTCGAGCGCCACATCCATGGTGAGGAGTCGGTCATTGATTACGGTTGCGGTTCCGGCATTCTGGCGATCGCCGCAGCCCGACTGGGGGCGCAGTCAGTCATTGCGATTGATATTGATGCACAAGCGCTGATCTCCACTCAAGCCAATGCGCAAGCGAACCCGCCAACAGACCAGGTGATTGAGATTCGTTCGACCGAAGACCCTCGCCCGGAGGCGGTCGACGTCGTTGTGGCCAATATTCTGTCGATGCCCCTCAAGCTGCTGGCACCCGTTCTGATCGACCTCGTCCGGGCCGGCGGCACTCTGGTACTGTCGGGCGTTCTCGAGCGACAGGCTGCCGAGGTCGCCAGCGCCTATGCGCCTCGCGTCCCCCTGACCGTCGTTGCCGAGCGTGATGGCTGGGTCTGCTTGGCCGGCCATCGCCCATTTCCTTCCATTTCAACCGAGACCCAACGCCCATGAGTTCGCACTGGCATACGTCCTGGAACGCCCCCCGAATCCTGATCAGTGGTTCGGTCGCCTATGACACGATCCTGGTCTTCGAGGGCCATTTCAAGGATCACATCCTGGCCGACAAGGTGCACATGATCAATGTTGCCTTCCTGGCCCCCCGACTCGAGCGCAATTACGGCGGAACTGCCGCCAACATCGCGTATTCCTTAGCCGGTTTAGGCGCCCATCCGGCGGTTCTCGCAGCGGTTGGACGGGACGGTGACGACCAGATCAACCGGATGAAACGCATTGGTGTCGATGTGTCGGGGGTCATGCGGATTGACGAACTCTGGACCGCGCAGGCCTACATCACCACCGACCTCGACGACAATCAGATCACCGCGTTTCACCCCGGTGCGATGGATCGGGCCCATGAAGTCCGAGTTGCTGGGCACCTCCCCGCGGCGCTCGGCATCATCTCGCCCAACGGTCGCCAGGCCATGATAGATCATGCAGAGAGTTTTCGGGTCAACGATGTGCCTTTCGTTTTCGACCCCGGTCAGGCGCTCCCGATGTTCGATGGCGATGCGCTGCGGGGCATGATGGAAGGCGCGGTTGCAGTTACCGTTAACGATTACGAGTGCTCAATGATCACCCAGAAGACCGGGCTTGAGGAATCCGAGCTCGCGCGCCTGGTAAACGCGCTGATCGTCACCCGCGGGGGCGAGGGCTGCACCGTATGGGTGGACGGCGAGCCCCATTCGATCCCGGCGGCAGCGATTTCGCACGCCGTCGATCCAACCGGTTGTGGCGACGCGTTCAGAGCTGGAGTGCTTTATGGCCGGTCAACGGGCAAAGACTGGGTCGCGTCAGCCCGTCTGGGCTCAGTCTTGGGCGCGATGAAAATCGAGCATTCCGGCGCCCAAAGCCACGTGGTCAACCGCAAGGTCATCGCCGAGCGGTATGAAGCCGCCTACGGCGAGCGGCCCTGGCCCGAATCTGAAGATGCATTAGCCACCGATCTTGATGATCACCACCATCACCATCAGTGGACCTGATTAACCAACGCCCAACATCGGCAACGTTCGATCAATCAGACTCATTAAAAACTGGACAACGAGTAACAGGACTAACGAGGAGAGATCAACCCCACCCAGTAATGGGATGATCCGACGGATGGGCGCCAAAAAAGGCCGTGTCAATTGCTCCAGCGCCGGAGCGATTGGCGCGTAAGGATTGACCCAGGAAAGGATGGCTTGAAGAATGGTGGTGGCCATCAGCATCACCAGCAGCCAGCGCGCGACCCGCAGGATGGCCGCGAACAAAATCGTTCCAAACGCCGGCGCCTTGTCGACCCGATCGAGATCGCCGAACAGGACGAACTGAACCAACAACAACAGCAATGCAATTAGGAGTGCACCCAACGCACTCGGCCAGTCGATCGTTCGCGATGGCCGCACCAGCCGCCGCAGTGGCATCACAAGCCAGTCCGTTAACGCCGCCGCAAAGACCAGCAGCGGATTGCGCGGATGCACATCGGCCCAGCCAGCCCAAACCCGCAGCACGCAAGCGCTAGCGAGCAACCCGCCAACGGTTTCAAAGACGAGCCAGATTGCGCTCGAGAACATAGCGAACCCCCTCTCAGCGAAACAAGGTCGCCATGGTCTCACGACCACTGAGCACGGGCCCTTTCAGCCAAGGACCCGTCAACACCAGACCCATGAAACGGATCAGGGGCGAGCGCCCGTAGGGAATGGCCAAAGTCCAGCTGACTCCGCGGCTAGGCCAGTGGCGGGCGAAGCCTTTTTAGCACTCGTGCGGGGTGCGGGTGAAGGTCGAAGTTTCGCAGGAATTGCGGCCGCTGGTGGCGCCGCGGCAGCTGAAGCTGGCTGCTGAGTACCCCGCTTCGCGGCGGGCTTAGCGGCAGCTTTCGCGGCGGGCTTCGCGGCGGGCTTCGCGGCGGGCTTAGTTACGCGGGCACTGGGCGCAGCCGGTGTTGGATCCTCTGGCGGGGCGGTCACAGGCTTTTGAGCCCTGGCAGGAGGCTTGGTCTTGACGTCGACACCGACATTAGCTGGCACTTTAACGGGAGCTCTAGCGGAAGCCTTGGCAGATGGCTTTGCAGCGGGCTTCGCCACTGACTTTGCGATGGGCTTCAGGGGCGCCGTAGCGACCGTCTTGGCCGGCGCTTTGAGCGCTGTAATTGGCGTAGCCTTGTTCGAGGCCTTCGCGGGAGCCTGTAGCGGGGTCGCTTTCGTGGTCACGGCCTTGATTGATGGGGCAATCTGCGCGACTTTGGTCGCAGTCTTGACTGCGGCCTTAGTAGCGTCCACTTTGACCGCTTTGACCGCTTTGACCGCTTTGACGGGCTCGATCGCCTTGCTTGCTTTCTCGGCTTTGCTTGCCTTCCCAACCTTTACCAACTTCGAGGCCTTCGCGGCCTTCGCGGGCTTTGCCGCCTTCGCGGCTTTGTCAACTTTATCGGCCTTGGCGGGCTTCGCGGCCTTCACAACCTTTTCAGCTTTCTCGACCTTGGCGGGCTTCGACAATTTTTCGGTCTTCTTTTCAGCCTTACCCGCTTTGGTGCTCTTTACCTTGGCCTTGATTTCATCTTTTTTGGCCTTCGCCATATTGTTCTCCACGTACATGTTCTGGGCATGATTAAAAACAGGGACTCAGTCCCAACTGAGCGCACCTCCGGTCTGGTACTCGATCACTCGAGTCTCAAAGAAGTTGCGCTCTTTCTTCAGATCGATCATTTCGCTCATCCACGGGAAGGGGTTGTCCTCCGTGGCAAACATCGGCTCAAGCCCAATCTGTTGCGCGCGCCGGTTAGCGATGTAGCGCAAGTACCCTTTGAACATGGGCGCGTTCAACCCCAGAACACCACGGGGCATGGTGTCCTCCGCATATCGATATTCGAGCTCGACCGCTTGCAGGAATAAGGTCCGAATTTCTTCCTTGAACGCAGCCGTCCAGAGATGAGGGTTCTCGAGCTTGATGGTGTTAACCAGATCGATTCCAAAATTACAGTGCATCGACTCGTCACGAAGGATGTACATGTACTGTTCGGCAGCACCCGTCATCTTGTTCTGACGTCCGAGTGCGAGGATCTGGACAAAACCGACGTAAAAAAACAGCCCTTCCATCAGGCATGAAAACACGATCAAGCTCTTGAGAAGTGCCTGGTCCGTTTCTGGGGTTCCGGTCTTGAAATGCGGGTCGGTCAGCGTATCAATGAACGGGATCAGGAACTCGTCCTTATCCCGGATCGACTTGACCTCGTGATACGCGTTAAAGATCTCACCCTCTTCCAGACCCAGAGATTCAACGATGTACTGATAAGCGTGGGTATGAATCGCTTCCTCGAACGCCTGCCGCAACAAAAACTGACGGCATTCAGGCGCCGTGATGTGGCGATAGGTTCCCAACACAATGTTGTTGGCCGCCAGCGAGTCGGCGGTAACGAAAAACCCGAGATTTCGTCGAACGATCAGACGCTCGTCATCGGTCAACCCGTTGGGGTCTTTCCAGAGCGCGATATCGCGACTCATGTTGATTTCTTGCGGCATCCAGTGGTTGGCACAACCGGCGAGATATTTATCCCAGGCCCACTTGTACTTGAACGGCACGAGTTGGTTAACGTCGGCACCACCGTTGATCACGCGCTTGTCATCGACCCGAACCCGACGTGCGACGCCGTTCGAATCAGCAGTTGAATCAGCGGTCGACTCCGTAGTCTGACCCGGAGCCTGTGGCACCAGGACGGAGTGCTCATCAAACGCGCCACGCCCAAGAATCGGGAAAGCGGCGACTGGGGCGGCCGAAGGGGGCGCCAAGGGAGGCACCCGACCGGTCAGAGGGGCAGAATTTGGAGCGTCATCCCAGGAGAGCATAGCTTGGCCTTACCACAAAATAGAACGTCAACCCGACGAAGCCTGATTGACTGAAAAAACCTGAACGATCGAACCAACAGACCGAATTGACCTGTTGATCCACTAAACCACTAACCCTATTGACAGGCCTCGCACTCCGGATCGTCGATCGCGCAAAATTTAGGAGCGATCTCTTCCGCCTTGCGACTGAAATGTTCACTACCCGCGCCCGCCCCTGCCGGGTATGCGCCCGCCGAAGTCGTCAGGCCAGTGCCTGCGGCCGCCTCGGTGGCGCCATACGAAAAGCCGGCATGCCCACCCGGTTGCGCCGACACCGCATTGAGCTGGCCGACACGGTCACTCGTTGACTTTTCAGCAGAGGTGGCCGCAACGGTTCGCAGGTAATAGGTCGTCTTAAGCCCACGCAACCACGCCATCTTGTAGGTGTCATCGAGCTTCTTGCCGGAGGCCCCAGCCATATAAATATTGAGCGACTGGGCCTGATCGATCCACTTTTGACGACGCGAAGCACATTCGACCAACCAACTGGGGTCGACCTCAAAAGCGGTCGCATACAGCTGTTTAAGTTCCTCAGGCACGCGATCAATTTTTGCCAATGAACCATCGAAATACTTCAGATCGGACACCATCACCTCGTCCCACAGGCCTAGGCGTTTGAGGTCGCGAACCAGATGCTCGTTGACAACGGTGAATTCGCCCGACAAGTTCGATTTCACATAAAGATTCTCAAATGTGGGCTCAATACAGGCCGACACGCCAATGATGTTGCTGATCGTTGCGGTCGGGGCAATCGCCACGCAATTGCTGTTACGCATGCCGTGTTGACGAATGCGGTCACGCAGACGCTCCCAGTCCAGCGTGCTTGAACGGTCGACGTCCAGATAGCCGCCCCGTTGCTCAGCCAGCAGATCGAGGGAATCTTGCGGGAGAATCCCGCGGTCCCACAGCGAGCCGCGGTAGCTCGAGTAGCGGCCGCGCTCCTCGGCGAGCTCTGTGCTGGCCCAGTAGGCGTGATAACAGACCGCTTCCATTGAACGATCCGCGAATTCCACCGCGTCGGCGCTAGCGTAGGGGATCCGGAGTTGATGCAGACAGTCCTGAAAGCCCATGATGCCCAAGCCAACCGGGCGATGCTTTAGATTGGAATTGCGGGCCTTGGCGACCGCGTAGTAGTTGATGTCGATGACGTTGTCGAGCATCCGCATCGCGATCCCGATGGTACGACCCAACTTGTCGTGATCCAGTGCATAACGAGGCCGGCCATCGGCCTCACGACCCACTTCATGCAGGTGCGCCAGCAGATTCACCGACCCGAGATTACAGACCGCAATTTCGGTCGCACTGGTATTGAGGGTGATCTCGGTGCACAGGTTGCTGGAATGCACCACACCCACATGCTGCTGTGGTGAACGCAGGTTGCATGGATCTTTGAACGTCACCCAAGGGTGCCCCGTCTCAAACAGCATGCTGAGCATGCGCCGCCACAGTTGAACTGCCGGCAGCTTGCGGAACAGCTTGAGTTCGCCCCGCTCTGCCCGGGCCTCATGGGCGACATAGGCAGCCTCGAATGCGGTCCCAACTTTGTCGTGCAAATCCGGGCAGTCGCTCGGTGAGAAAAGTGTCCACTCCTGATTTTCCATCACCCGTTTCATGAACAGATCTGGAATCCAGTTCGCAGTGTTCATGTCGTGGGTGCGACGGCGATCGTCACCGGTGTTCTTGCGCAGTTCCAGAAATTCTTCGATGTCGAGGTGCCAGGTCTCGAGATAAGCGCATACCGCGCCCTTGCGCTTGCCGCCTTGATTAACCGCGACTGCGGTGTCGTTGACGACCTTCAAAAACGGAACAACGCCTTGACTCTTGCCGTTCGTCCCTTTGATATGACTTCCCAGCGCCCGGACAGCAGTCCAGTCGTTCCCCAAACCACCGGCGAACTTCGACAACAAGGCATTTTCTTTGATGGCCTCGTAGATGCCATCGAGATCGTCAGCTACGGTGGTCAGGTAACAGCTTGATAGCTGCGAGCGCAGAGTCCCTGCGTTAAACAGGGTCGGGGTACTGGACATGAAGTCGAACGAAGACAGCAGTTCGTAGAACTCAATCGCTCGGGTCTCGCGGTCGACTTCGCCCAATGCCAGGCCCATCGCAACGCGCATGAAAAACGCCTGCGGCAACTCGATCCGCGCGTCTTGTACGTGCAGAAAATAACGGTCGTACAGCGTCTGCAAACCCAGATAGGTGAATTGCAAATCACGCGCAGCGTTTAGCGCAGCGCCTAGTCGCTGCAGGTCGTAACGACCGAGCTCTTCGTTGAGCAAACCGGCGTCAATTCCGCGGCGAATAAAACCGGGGAAGTACTCGGCATAGCGAGACACCATGGCCCCCTGGGCCACTTCTTCACCAAGCACTTCGCGTCGCACCGAATGCAGCAGGAGACGAGCGCTGACCTGGGAATACGCGGGGTCAAGCTCGATCCGCGAACGCGCGGCCAACACCACCGACTTGTAGACCTCTTCGATGGGTACCCCATCATAAATATTCTTGACGGTTTCACTGAAGATCGCCTCGGGGTCGGCCACGCCATCGAAGCCGACACAAGCCGCGGCGATCAAATCCCGCAGGTCGGCCTGATTGAGCGGCCGCCGATGACCATCATCCAGCACATGCAGAAGCGGTTGAGTGACCTCTGGAGCCGCGGCCGATCGCGCAGCCCTTTCCTGCGATCTCTTTTCCCGATACAGCACGTATGCGCGCGCTGCTTCATGTTCACCGGAGCGCATCAAAGCCAGTTCGACCTGGTCCTGCACATCTTCGATATGGAAGGTCCCACCAGCGGGCTTGTTGCGGATCAGCGATCCAACGACGCCACGGGTCAGCTGCTCAACCAACTCGCGAATCCGGGCACTGGCTGCACCCTGCCCGCCCGCGACCGCCAAAAAGGCCTTGGTCATCGCGATGGCAATTTTGGACGGCTCGAATGGAACCACGGCCCCGTTACGGCGGATCACGCCGAAGTCAGTAATCCGTGTTGCCTCCCCTGAGCCTGCAAGGCCGCCGAGCTGCATTTCGGACGTTGAACCTTGGCGTCCGACGGTGCCCGATCGCTCAATCTGTGATGTCTCGCTCACGCTATGCATCATGAAAATTCTCAACCCGAAATGTGAATAAATTCCCGCACTTAGACCGAGTTTCCACGCGATGACGGCGATCGGTCAAAAGTCCCTAAAACACTAGCCGTAGTGCCTAGGGGCGAGTTCAAGCACTGAGTCTAGCGCCTGGTCGCCAAAATCTGCAAGCAATTCGAACCGCCAGTTGGGGGCAGAACAACGACCGACCGAGGCCCAAGCAACACCCTAAAACGGACGCACCAGACGCCCTGAACCGAGGTCTGTGTGGAGCCGCCGCCAGTCAAATGAGGCCCCTGGATCGGTCTTGCGGCCTGGAGCAATATCGCTATGCCCAGCGATCCACACTAAGGGATAGGCGCGCTCAAGGCTGTGAATCAAGCGCACAAGAGCGCGGTATTGATCGGCGTCATACGGGATATCCCCAGTACCTTCGAGTTCAATACCAATCGAGAAATCGTTGCAACGATCTCGCTCCAGAAATCGAGACTCGCCCGCGTGCCAGGACCGCGCGCCACAGGCGGCGAACTGCGTGATCGAGCCATCGCGGCGAATCAAAAAATGCGCCGACACCCGCACGCCAGCCAACGGTTCGAATGCCGAGTGCACCGTGGCGTCAAGAGTGCCCATAAACAAGCGTTCGACCGAATCCCCGCCGAACTCGCCGGGGGGCAGACTGATGTGGTGAATCACAACCAAATCAATAGTCGTCCCGATCGGACGCGCGTCTACGTGCGGGGAGCGGAGTTGGCGCACCTCGGGCAACCACCCCTCGGCATCTACGACAAACCCGTCAGCGGTCGGGCTCATGCTGGGTTCCCGCATTGGAATCACGATGACGATCCCGATGCGCTGCGCTGCAATAGACGCCTCCATCCGCCATGACGGCTTCAGAGAAGGGAAAGTGGACGCCACAATGCGCGCAGCGTTGCATCGATTCACCTTGATTGGGGCTGGGTACGTCGGGCGTTGCCGAGCTGGACCTGGCAGAGTGCTTACCATCGTTGCGGCGCAAGGATTTCGGACGACCTGACAGGGCTTTCCAGGCCAGCAAGCCTAAAAACCCCAGCACGATCCACATCAAAAACTTGGTCAACGTCCGGGTTTCCGGTGATTGAGGTGATTCAGTTGGTTCAGCAACGGTTCAAGTCGGGCCGCGGCTCAGGATGACCTCAAAGACAAAGCGGCTACCGGCATAAGCGAACATCAATAGCGTGAAGCCTCCCAAGGTGAAACGCAACGCGGTCCGCCCGCGCCAGCCATGGAGACGACGACCGATCAAAAGCGTCGCGAACAGGGACCACGCAAGGAGGGTAAAGACCGTCTTGTGATCGAGCCGGAAGGGGCGCCCAAAGGCCGACTCCGAGAACACAATCCCAGTCAAAACGGTCAGACTTAAAAAAACAAAACCCGCACTAATTAAGCGAAACAACAAGCGTTCGAGGGTTAGCAGCGGCGGCAAGGCGTCAATCCATGCACCCCAGGCGCCTTCAGTCGTTGATGAACTGCCGGCCGAAGGGCCCGACGAAGTGCCTGCCGAAGCAGCAGCCGAAGCAGCAGCCGAAGCACCAGCCGAAGTACCTGCCGAGGTACCTGCCATCTGACCCCCGGCAAGAAAACCGAAGCGCGCTGGCGCCTGCAGGGCACGCTCGGCCATTGCCATCAAAATCGACTGCAGGGCGGCCAAGGTCATGAAGGAGTAGGCGCAAACACCCAACAACAGATGTGGCACAAACAAGGGGGCATCCGGGAGGCTGATCGGCGACCCCGGGAAGACCCCAGGCAGCCACGCCACCGCCACCGCGAGCGGCAACACCAGTAACCACAATGCGCCCATCGGCACGGCGATACTTTCCAGCCACAAAATACCCAGCGCAAGCCAGATCGCGGCGGACAGCACATGGGCAAACCCAAAATGAGGGTCATTCGCGGCGACCGGCAGCACCAGCGAAACGCCCTGAATCAGGAGCGCCGCGAGCACAATCCAGCGCTGCGGCAACATCGCACCGCTCGGCTGCGGGGATACACCTGTGGCCGCTCGCGCGCCGGCTACCGTGACGAACGCACGCGGCCACGCCTGCCGCAAGGCGAGCGCATAAAGAAGGGTGGGCAATCCGTACAGTAAGATCGTCATTTCACTAGTCTACCGCTCATGTTCGACACTCTGTCCCAACGGCTGGCCCGCGTCGTAAAGACTATCAAGGGCGAAGCACGACTGACCGAAGCCAACACCGACGCCATGCTGCGCGAGATTCGCATCGCGTTGCTCGAAGCCGACGTCGCGTTGCCGGTCGTACGCGAATTTATCAGCCGGGTCAAAGAAAAGGCGCTCGGCCAGGACGTGCTGCAAAGCCTCACCCCCGGCCAAGCTCTGGTCGGCGTCGTGCATCGTGAACTGACCGCGCTAATGGGTGGCCAGACCGCCGAGCTCAATCTGGCGACAACCCCCCCAGCGATCATCCTGATGGCTGGTCTGCAAGGTGCGGGTAAAACCACCACAGTGGGCAAGCTGGCCAAACGCCTGCGGGCGCAAAAGCGCAAGGTCCTTACGGTCTCTTGTGACGTTTACAGGCCCGCCGCAATCGAACAATTAAAAACCGTCACGGCGCAGGTCGATGCGGACTGGTTCCCCTCGACCCCGGACCAAAAGCCCGTGGAAATTGCGCGCGCCGCGGTCCAGTGGGCACGCACGCACTACCACGACGTGTTGCTGGTCGATACCGCCGGACGCTTGGGGATCGACGCCGAAATGATGGCCGAGATCCGGGCGTTGCACGACGTGCTCAAGCCGATCGAAACGCTCTTTGTAGTCGACGCCATGCAGGGCCAGGACGCGGTGAATACCGCCCGGGCGTTCGGCGAAGCGCTACCCCTCACCGGGATCGTGCTGACCAAGCTCGATGGCGATTCGCGCGGCGGTGCCGCGCTGTCGGTCCGTCATGTCACCGGTCAGCCGATCAAATTTGTCGGGATTGGCGAAAAACTCGACGGGCTCGATGCATTCCATCCGGATCGGATGGCGCAACGCGTGCTCGGCATGGGCGATATCGTCGCGCTTGTCGAAGAGGCACAAAAAGGCATCGATCAGGCGGCCGCCGAAAAACTAGCGGCCAAGCTCAAAAGCGGGAATCGTTTTGATCTTTCGGACTTTCTCTCGCAGTTGCAGCAGATGGGCAAGATGGGCGGACTGTCCTCGCTCGTCGACAAGCTGCCCTCGCAATTTCAGCAAGCGGCCGCCGGTGCCGATATGAACAAGGCCGAACGCGAAATGCGCCGCATGACCGGGATCATCCAGTCAATGACCCCTCAAGAACGGGCCAAACCCGAGTTACTCAAGGCCAGTCGCAAACGCCGGATTGCCGCTGGCGCCGGGGTTCAGGTGCAGGAGGTCAATCGTTTGCTGACGCAATACGATCAGATGGCCACGATGATGAAAAAGGTCCAGAAAGGGGGCCTGAAAAATCTCATGCGCGGCATGCGGGGCATGATGGGTGGCTGAATCTGCTGGGACTGCCGGGGCTGCTGGGGCTGCTGGGGCTGCTGGGGCTGCTGGGGCTGCTGATACGGGCTTGATCCGCATTCGCGGGGCTCGGCAAAACAACCTCCAGAACATCGATATCGACCTGCCGACCAACCAGTTGGTTGTGGTCACCGGGGTTTCGGGTTCGGGTAAATCGTCGCTCGTCTTCGACACGCTCTACGCCGAGGGGCAGCGCCGCTACGTCGAAACCTTCTCGGCCTATGCGCGCCAGT
>Ga0114973_10002693_pt1 | contig 12744 bp, 15 predicted proteins | sample M_140807_MF_Meta_FD_87025 | JGI IMG/M metagenome (GOLD analysis project Ga0114973, IMG submission 87025) | Freshwater microbial communities from Lake Montjoie, Canada to study carbon cycling - M_140807_MF_MetaG | ecosystem: Environmental > Aquatic > Freshwater > Lake | place: Lake Montjoie... | reverse complement strand
GGTCCAGTTGGAGCGCATGGGCGACCAGGGCTCCGGCTGCGGCGGGGTGACGAATCCCAGCTGATTGACCCCTTCATCCGGTCGGAAGAATGACCCTCAGGCGGGGGGCGGGCCGCGAGGCGCCGGGAAGGCGAGTGGAGCGACCGACTCGCCGGCGGAGCCTGAGGTCACCATCCTGTAGAGTGGCTTGCCTGCAGGACCATAGGTGATGACCTCGGTGACCAGGACCATCGTGAAGAGGGCCGCAAGTCCGCCCACCCAGGCCGGATGAACCCGGCCTGCATTCCTGCGGTCCAGCAGGATGGCGACCACTGGGAAGATGAGGCTGACCGCAATGGTCATTTCCCACGCCCAGGGCATGAAGGCGGGAGAGGGAATGAGACGGCCGATCCCGGGGCCCAGCAGGGCGACCATCGCGCAGAAGTGAAGCCGGGCGTGCCAGTCGGTGTTGCGGCGACGGGCGACCGCCCAAAGGGTGAGACCGGCGAAGGTGAGAAGGCTGGCCGTGTCGAGGACCAGGAATTGGAGCGGCCTGTAGAAGAAGGGCGTATCTGCCCTGCGGACCATGTCCACGACCACAATGACGCCCAGGAGGAGCATCAAGGGCATCCAGGCCATGGCGAGCCAGCCGAGGCGGCGGTGCCAGATCCCTGCGCCGCGCGCCGAAAGCGCCGTCTGCGCCAGATAGATCGCCAGCCAACCCATGAAGACCACGGCGTGGGCGTGGACGACCAGGGGTGCCTCAAAGCTCGATCGACCGGCGAGCAAGTGGGCGCCAAAGCCGGCGACGGTGACCCCCGTCATGGCAATCGCACCCATGACAAAAAGTCTGCGGTCGGCTGGAAGCGTCTGGGCGCTCCCAATGTTCCTGTCCAGCATCTGAATCTCCTCGGCCCTTCCGCCGACGAATAGGGGTGGCGACGACGGGCGGACAGGGCCCTTGCGCCCGGCCATTCGCCCGGGGCCGGAGGCTATCACACCACACCTTCCCCCGGGGGACTTTTCACGACCCGCAGAGGCTGGGCGCCTCACCTCTCGACGACCGCCCACGCCTGGCGCAGCCCGCAATCCTGCAGAGGGCCCAGCCCGACCCACATCATGGCTTGAATCCCGGACCTGTCCGTCCAGGAGGCCTTCCAGTTCGAGGCCGGACTGAGCCCTCCGGAGGGCTTCGTGAACACCGCCCGCAGAACAATGTCGAAGGCCGGACGCACCGACTGAACCAGCGCCGCAATAAGATCATGAAAAGAAATGGTGCCTGGGGCCGGAATCGAACCAGCGACACGCGGATTTTCAATCCGCTGCTCTACCAACTGAGCTACCCAGGCGCGACGCCTCGCGGGTCGAAGGCGGTTCTATAGAAGAGGCCCCGCGCCGTGTCCAGCGAGGCCAGTTCAGGTGTCTTCGTCCCTTCCGGCGTCCTCGTCATCAAGCTCGTCCCCCGGCAGGACATAGCTTCCTGATAGCCAGCGCTGCAGGTCCACATGGGCGCACCGAGACGAGCAGAAGGGCCGGTACTTCGGCTCCGCAGGCTTCTTGCAGATGGGACAGGCAGTCGTCACGGCTGAACCCTCAGGGGACACTGATCTCAAAGCGGTCCCGGGGCCAGTCGGCCTCGACCCCAGGTTTAAAGCGGGCGCCCATCCGCCCGGCCAGGCGGTCGACGAGGGGCCAGGCCAGCCTGGCGATTGCCGGGGCCGCCTGGATCTTTACGACCCGGCCCGTCTCGGCCTCGGCCTCGCTCTCGGCCCGGCGGACCAGCCTCTGGGCCAGGGTGCGGTCGCTGGGCGCGCCGCCGGGTTCGAGCAGGATCTCGGCCAGGGCCCGGGTGCGGCGAGGAACCGTCAGTTCTAGGGTCCCGAAGCGGCTGACCGGCCCGAAGGCGACCCCGGGATTGTCGACGGAAAAGGCGTTGCGGGCGGCATTCAGGAGGGCGGTCCCATCATGGCCACGCCCGGCCAGGTCAATGACCACGAGTCCGCCCAGTCCCTTCAGCCGCAGCAGGCGCGCCGTCTCGGCGATGGCGGTCAGGTTGAGCTGGCGCAACAGGGACTTGGGATCCGGCCCCTTGCGAGGACCCAGGTCCACGTCCACCGCCACCAGGGCGCGGGTGGGTTCGATGACCAGGACGCCTCCGCCCGGCAGGACGTGGTCCTCGGTCAGGGCCGCCTCTTCCGCTGCATCCGCCATCCGGCGGGCCTCGGCTCCGGTCACGACCTCCCGGCTGCGGACCAGGTGAGCCAGGCGATCAGCCACCGTGGGGCCAGGTGCCAGGAGCCGCACCGGCGCCTCGGCGGGACCCGTTGCACGCACCGCCGCCAGCTTGCCGGGCCGGGGGGCGGCGCGCACCTCGACCTCCAGCATCTCGCCCTCCACGGGGCGGCGGTCGGGGGGATAGTCCAGAAGGCCCTCGATCCCCTCGCCCAGGTCCACGAAGGCCGAGGCGAAGGCCGGCTCAACCCTGCGCACCCGGGCGGCGATCCGGGCACCGGGTTGCAGGCGTGGGTCGTCGTCGTCCCGGGCCAGCATCAGGTGCTCGGGTCGTCCGTCCAGGGTGACGACGCCCCGGATCTCACCGGGTGTTGTGTCCAGGTAGGCCCGGCGTGCGCTCATGGCCGACGCCATCCCAGGCCCTTCAGCAGGGTCTCAGTCTCGTGCAGGGGCAAGCCCACCACCGCCGGCCAGGAGCCGCTGAGCGACAGGATGAAGGCCCCGGCCAGCCCCTGTATGCCGTAGCCGCCGGCCTTGCCCACCCCGTCGCCGCTGTCGACATAGGCGCGGATGTCGGCCTCGGTCAGGCGACGCATTTTCAGGCGGGTCTCCACCACCCGGTCGCCCCGCCGGCCGCCGGGCCCGCGGACACTGACCCCGGTGACCACCCGGTGCGCCCGTCCCGACAGCAACTTGAGACACCGGGCCACCTCGTCGGCGTCGGCGGCCTTGGGCAGGATCCGGCGTCCCACCGACACCACGGTGTCGGCGGCCAGGACATAGTCATCGGGATGGGTGGCGGCGACGGCCTCGACCTTGGCGGCGGACAGGCGCGCGGCCAGCCGCCGGGGAAGCTCGTCCTTCAGCGGGGTCTCGTCGATGTCCGAGGGAACGATGAGGTCCGGCGAAATACCGATGGCGGCGAGCAGGTCCTTGCGACGCGGGCTCTCGGAAGCCAGGACCAGCCTTGGGGGCATGGCGGCTCTAGCGGACCCGGAAGGTGATGCGCCCCTTGGAGAGGTCGTAGGGGGTCATGGCCACGAGCACCTTGTCGCCCGCCGACACCCGGATGCGGTTCTTGCGCATCTTTCCGGCAGTGTGGGCGATGATCTCGTGATCATTCTCGAGCTTCACGCGGAAGGTGGCGTTGGGCAGCACCTCGCTGACGGTGCCTGGAAACTCGAGGGGTTCTTCCTTGGCCATGCAGGCTCCACATTTGGGATCGACGAAAACGGCCCCCGGACCTGCGGAATCGCGGGTGAACGAGCCGGAAGTCTCCACCTATAGCTTAAGTCGCCCGCCAAGGTCGACTGCCCAGGCGCAGGGCCCGCCCCTCAGCCCTTCCAGTGCAGGGCGGTAATCAGGGTGAAGAGCCGGCGCGCCGTGTCCATGTCGGTCTCGACCTTGCCCGCCAGCCGCCGCTGCAAGAGCTCGCTGGCCTCGTTGTGGAGGCCCCTGCGTCCCATGTCGAGGGCCTCGATCTGCGACGGCGTGGCCTGCCGGATGGCCTGGTAATAGCTTTCGCAGATCATGAAATAGTCCCGGATCAGTCCCCGGAAGGGCGACAGCGAAAGGATGTGCCGCCGCTGGTAGTCCGGGCCGGAGACGTCGAGCATCAGCCGGTTTTCGATCAGTCCCATGTGTAGGTCGTAGGGCCCGCCGGCTGCGCCCTCCGGGGCGAAATAGTTCTGCTCCAGCAGGTCGAAGATCGCGATCTTCCGCTCCTGCTCCTGGTCGCGCGAGACCGCCGCGAGGGACTCATCGTCCAGCTCGACGTTCTGCAGGCGCTGGAGGGTGCGGTCAGCCTCGGCCATGTCCGGTTCGCAAGCTACTGTCCGATCCTAGAGCAAACCGCGCATGGCCGTCACCCGCCCCGGCTGAGGCGCAGGGCGGCCGAGCGCGCGTGGGCGGGCAGGCCCTCGGCCTCGGCCAGGGCGACGGTATGCGGGCCCAGTATGGCGAAACCGCCCTCACCGGCCCGGACGAGCGAGGTGCGCTTCAGAAAGTCGTAGATTGACAGGCCCGAAGAGAACCGCGCCGCCCGGCTGGTCGGCAGGACGTGGTTCGACCCGGCCACATAGTCCCCCAGGGCCTCCGGCGTGTAACGCCCCAGGAAGATGGCCCCGGCGTGACGGATCCGGTTCGACAGGGCCTCCGGGTCGGCGATGGCCAGCTCGACATGCTCCGGGGCCAGGCGATCCACCAGGGCAGCGGTCTCGTCCAGCGGCGCCAGGATCACCGCCCCGTGGTCAGCCCAGGACCGTGCGGCGGTCTCGCCGGTGGCCAGGGTCTTCAGCTGCGCCTCGACCTCGGCGACCACCCGGTCGGCGAAGGCGGCATCATCAGTGATCAGGATCGACTGGGCGGCAGGGTCATGCTCGGCCTGCGACAGCAGGTCGGCGGCGATCCAGGCCGGGTCATTTGCCGCATCCGCCACCACAACGATCTCAGACGGGCCGGCCAGGGCGTCGATGCCCACCTGGCCATAGACCCGCCGCTTGGCCGCAGTCACCCAGGCATTGCCCGGCCCGACGATCTTGTCCACCGGCCGGATGGGCCCCGCGCCATAGGCCAGGGCCGCCACGGCCTGGGCCCCGCCAACCCGCCAGATCTCCGAGACCCCCGCGGCATGGGCTGCCGCCAGGACGGCGGGCTGCAGTCGTCCGGGCGGGGTCACCATGGCGATCCGGCCCACCCCTGCGGCCCGGGCGGGCACGGCGTTCATGAGTACCGTCGAGGGATAGGCCGCCCGGCCGCCGGGCACGTAGATCCCCACCGAGTCCAGGGGCGTCCAGCGCCAGCCCAGCTCTACCCCCGCCTCGTCGGAAAAGCGGACATCAGCCGGCCTCTGGCGGGCGTGATAGGCCTCGATGCGCCGGGCGGCAAAGGCGATAGCCTCCCGCACCTTGGGCGCGCAGGCCGCTGCGCCCTCGGCGATCTCCTCGGCGCTGACCCCCAGGCCCTCGGCGTCCAGATCCACCCCGTCAAAGCGGCGGGTGAAGTCCAGCAGGGCCTCCAGGCCCCGGGCACGGACCGCGTCCAGCACCTCGCACACGGCGGCGTCCACCGTCTCCGGTGTGTCCCGCCGGGCGTCGGCGAAGGCGCCGAACTGAGCGGCGAAATCGGCGTCCTGAAAGTTGAAGCGGCGCATGAGGCCTATCTAGACCCGGCGGCGGCGCGAGGCCATGGGGCGGGCGCCACAGTCGCCAGGAATCCCGCTGGCCTCCGACATCGTCGTCAGTCTTCGTGCCGGGGTTCAGACTTCGCCGGCCAGGGTTCGGAGAGATCGGCCAGCACCAGGTCCAGGCACTCGACCTCCACGGCCAGGTCCCCATCCCCCGCAAAGCGGAAGACCAACCGCCCGCCAGGCGCCGCGCCGGGCTCGAAGGTCAGGGTCAAGAGTTCGACCACCGCCTCCCGGGCGTTTCGCCGCAGACGCCGGGCCTGGACCCCAAGGACAGAGCCCACCTGCACCGCCGCGCGCACGCGCTCCGGCTCGGGGGCCCCCCAGCGATAGCGGTTCAGCGCCAGGGTCAGGCGCCGGGTCTGCGCCTCCCAGGTGATGTCACCGATCTTCAGCACGGCGTCCTGCAAGGCCGCGGCCAAGACCTCCAGGTCCTCGGCATCCTCCGCCAGGAGCTTCAGGGCCGTCGCCTTGGGGGGCTGTATCGCCACGTCGGTCCGTCTCCACCGTTCCTTGTGGGTTCTAGACCGGCGGGCAGGAGTCGCAAGGGGGATCGGCGGCGTCGGCCTGCGGGGTCTGCACCGGGGCCTTGCGGCGGCGCAGGTTGGACCGCAGGGCCTGGGCCCGCCGGGCCTCACGCCGGGCCGCCTCGGGGGCATCTGCAGGAGGGCGCGTCGTCTTCACGGCCCGTGGGATGCGGCCTGGCACCGCCGGGGTCAAGCCGGGCCCTCGGGCAGGGCTACCTTTTTCCCCTTCCCGTCCGGCGCGGCTTTGGCTATAGCCGCCGCCTCGCCTTTCGCCGCCGTAGCTCAGTGGTAGAGCGCATCCTTGGTAAGGCTGAGGTCGGCAGTTCAATCCTGCCCGGCGGCACCAGGTATCCCCCTCCAGAGAAACATCTTCCCCTTCCGGGGCCCACCGCGGTCGCAGGCCGATCGCCGGGTGAGGGGGTCAACGGCGCCTCAGCTGACCCCCTCCGGCCCGCTGCGCGGTCCACCTCCCCCTGGGGGGAGGAATTAAGGAGCCAATTGCTCCCCCAAGGGGGAACTCCCGGCGAAGCCGGGTGAGGGGGTCAACCCACCTCTCCCATCATATTTTATCCGGGTAATATTGACTCCCCGCCTAGGCGCGCCTAGAGCGGCGTCATGACCCAGGACCTCTTCACCGCCTTCCACCACGGCCGCCGCATCGCCTCGGGCGAGCTTGTCGCCGTCCTCGCCGCCGCCCGCGCGGCCCTGTCCTCGGACTCCGTCGAGCCCCTGGTCTTCAGCGACCATACCGGCGCCCTCCAGTCCCTGGCGCCGCCCCGGGAGGCACCCGCCAGTCCCGGTCGCGGACGGCCGCGCCTGGGAGTCTCTGCCCGGGAGGTTACCCTCCTGCCCCGGCACTGGGACTGGCTCTCCGCCCAGCCCGGCGGGGCCTCCGCCGCCCTGCGCCGCCTGGTTGAGGCCGCTGCCCGCGCCCCTGAAGCCCCGGAGGCCGCCCGCCGCCGCGCCGCCGACGCCACCTACGCTGTGCTGAACGTCCTCGCCGGCGACGCCCCCGGTGCCGAGGCCGCCGTCCGCGCCCTCTACGCCGGTGACGGGGCCGCCTTCGCGGGCGAGACCGCCGCCTGGTCCGACGACGTGCGCGACTACCTCGCCCGCCTCGCCGCCCCGGCCCTCAGCGGGGCCGGGACCCAGACCGCCTGAGAGCCTCGGCCTCCAGGGCGTGCTCGGCCTTCAGGGTCTCCAGGGCCAGTCGACGGGCAGCATCGCAGGCCGCAATCTGGGCCCCCCGGCGGACATAGCCTTCATCAAGGTCGGCCCGGCTCGCCCCCGGCGGCAGGACGTAGGCCTCGCAGGGCGCCTCCGCTGCCGGCGGGGGCGTCAGCTGCGGCAGGGCGACAGGCAAGGCCGGGGGCCGCGTCGCACAGCCCGCGGTCAGCCCGGCGAAGCTCAGCCAGGCGGTCAGGATCCAGGGGCGCATCGGCATCCTCCAGGTGGTTGAGGGCGTCGATCCGCGCCCGGGTCTCGGTTTCCAGTTTCATGGCCGCGCGGGAGGCGGCCTCGGACCGGGCCAGCTGGCCCCGGACGCCCTCCGCTTCCAGGGCCGAGCGGGCCGCCTGGGCCCGCAGGGCGGAGGCCTCGGCCAGCAGGGGCGCGGCCCCGGCCCTCCGCCCCGCCTCCCACAGCCGCGCCGCCGACAGGGCCAGGACCAGGGCCGCGACCAGGCCCAGGGCCAGCCTCAGCCCCGCCATCCCTCCGAAGGCAAGCCCGTTCAAGACCCGCCCTCCCCGGGGCCGCCCTCCCCGGGGCCGCCCTCCCCGGATTTGGGCACCCCCCGGGCCGCCCCGGCGATCCGCGCCCAGTCCGTCACCGTCGCCCCGGCCAGGTAGAGGGTGGCCAGCACCACATTGGCCGCCACCAGCCCCAGGCCCAGGGCGGCCAGCCCCTGCGCGTCGCGCACCTTCAGGATCACCGCCGCCAGCAGGCCGGCGTTCGCCAGGCTGGCCAGATAGGTGAAGATCCGCCTCCAGAGCCATGTGATCTCCACCGGCGGCCGCGCCGATCCGGTCATCGCCCGCCCTCCCGCGAGACCAGGCCCGCGCCGAAGGCGGCCAGGGCCGCCGCCATCCAGGGCGCGTGCCGCCCCAGCCAGGTCCAGAAGGCCGCCGCCCCGGCCACCCGGTCGCGCTGGGCCTCCAGGGCGTCGATCCGCGCCAGGGCCGACTTCAGCTCCCGCCGAACGGCCTCCACCAGCACCCCCGCCTCCTGCGCCTCCAGCCGGGCCAGCCGCTCGCGCACGTCGTCCACCTTGGCGCCCAGCCCCTCCAGCCGCCGGGTCTGGGCCGCCAGGTTTTCGCTGATCTGCCTCAGGGCGAAGAGCTGGGCCTCGCCCAGGGTTCCGGTCTCCGCCATCACGCCCCGCCCTTCGGCTGGAACAGCCGCGACAGGGGCGAGCCGGTCAGGCTGTTCACCAGCTGGGCGATCTCCCCCAGGGTCGCCCCGCTCGTGGTCTCCGTCCCGGACCTCTGGCCCTGGCTGTCCGTGGCGCTGCCCTGGAACAGGCCCAGGGGCAGGCCGGAGAACATCTCGATCCGCCGGGCCAGGGCCTGCTCGGGCGCCGACAGCCGGGCCTGCTCCGCCGCCCGCACCTGGGCCCCGATCCGCGCCTGGGTCTCGGCGTCGGCCCGGCGCGAGGCCGCCGCGTCCAGGCCCAGGCGAGAGCGGGTCAGTTCACCCTCCTGGCCCAGCTGGGCCCGGGCCAGGGCGTCCTGCATCCGGCTCGCCTCGCCGGCCTGCGACAGCCGGGCTGTCTCCAGGTCCCGGGACTGGGACAGCTGAGCCATCTCCAGGTCCCGGGCCTGCGACAGGCGCGCCGTCTCCAGGTCCCGGGACTGGTCCAGCCGGGCCGTCTCCAGCCCGCCCTCCTGCGCCAGTCGTGCGCGCTCGAAGTCCCGGGCCTGACCCAGCCTCGAGGTCTCCAGGCCCCACTCCTGGCCCAGCCAGGCCTGCTCGAGATCCCGCGCCTGAACCAGCTGCGCCCGCTGGAGGTCCCGGGCCTGGGCCAGCTGGGCCGAGGCCGTCGAGGCCTGCTGGCGACGGTCCGCATCTCCCGACGCCAATCCGGCACCCTGCGTGAACATCTGGTCCAGCAAGCCCGCAAGCCGGCTGTTGCGGCCCCGGGCCAGCTCCCCCTCGGTCAGCGACCGGGTCAGGGCCGCCCCCGAGCCGCCAAACGCGCCCTGTCCGGCCAGCTCCAGGTCTTGGGTCGCCCGTCTTCGCCCGGCTTCGGCGTCGTAATCGTCCATGGCTGCCGCCAACACCTGGTCGCGGAAGGGCGTCATGTAGGACGACAGCCGGTCCAGCACGCTCGCCGCCTGGGGCGCCTCGCCCGTCCCCTCCAGGACGGGCCCCGAAGTCGGGAACGCCGGCGGTGCGCGGTCTGCCGGACCGGGGCCCAGCAGGTCGGCCCCCAAGGCGTAGGGTCGCCTGGAGACGGGGACCGCAGGTCCAGATGCCAGACCAGGCCCAGCCCAGGGCACCGGTCCGGGCACGGGTCCGGGCCCGGCGCTCGGCCGGCCCCAGCTCGCCCAGTCCGTCGTCCCGGTATTCCAGCCCTCGCCAAGGCCAAAGCCTGAGGCCCCGTCCGAGGCCCGGCGCTCCAGGTCCGAGAGCGGTGCGACCGAGGCCGCCGGATCGCCCCGCCCCAGGTCCGTCAGGGCCGCGTTCAGTCCCCGCGCCTGGGCGTCCACCCAGTCCGGCCGGGTCGGCGTCGTCACCGTCCGGCTGGTCTCGGTCGCGGTGGTCTTGGTCTTCTTCTTTCCCATCACAGTCTCCGTTCGATTTCATGTCCCGCCCGTCGATATCCAAAGGGCGCCAGCACCCGGGCCCAGCCCTTGCGTCCGTCCAGGGTGATCCGCGCGCAGCCTGCCCCCCGGGCCCAGGCCTCCAGGCCCGGCCTCAGGTCCAGCACCGCCGACAGCCGCCCGGCCGCCAGCCAGACGTGCAGGCAGGGCCCGTCCGGTTCCGGCGCCAGCTCGGTGGCCAGCACCGCCCCCTCACCAATCCAGAGCCGCGCCCGGCCCGTCCGTAGCGCCCCGGCCAGGTCCGCCGGCCCAGCGTCCGCCGCCAGGGCCGTCAGCGCCAGGCTCAGGGCCTCGCGGTCGTCCGCCTCGGCCCTCACCGTCCACCCGCCGGCGCCAGGTCAAACACCATCCGCCCGATCCGTCCCGCCGTGGGCGAGGCATTGCCGCTCAGCCGCACCCGGAACAGCCGTCCCGACAACCTCAGGTCCGCCCGCGCCTGTCCCGGCGCCAGGGCCACCGCCGGCGCCCGCCGCGCCGGCCCCTGCGGCGTGCGCCGGGCCGAGATCTCCAGCACCACCGGCCCCTGCTGCCCGGCCAGGTCCGGCCAGACCCCGCGCACCAAGGCCGTGCGGTCCTCGTCCAGCACCTGGTCGGCGCTCTCCAGGAACCAGGCGAACGGTGCCCCGTCCGCGCTCGACCCCCGCTCGCACCAGAACATCGAGCCATCCGGCCCCGTCGCTACGGGATGCTCAGCAGGCCCGGCGTCGATCATGGCGGTGCGCGGGGTCGCGCCCCGGCTCCAGGCCCCGTCCGCCAGGGACAGCACCAGGCACCGGCTGTTCTCGGCCCCGTCCCGCCGGTCGGGATAGTCGAACCTCACCTCGGAGAAGGCCGACAGGGTCGAGGCGAACACCTTGTCCCCCTGCCCGGCCGCCAGATTCACGGCCAGGTCCGCCCTCAGGGGGCAGGACAGGGGCTCCGGCGCCCCGCCCAGGGCATAGCGCCAGACCTGCAGGTCCGGCCCCAGCCAGAAGGCCTCCAGCCCGCTCACCGTCGCCGCATTGGGCCCGATCAGGCCACAGGCCTGCCCCACCCGGTCGAACCGCCAGGGCTGGCCGGGACTGCCGGTGAACACCCCCAGGAACAGGGCGTGGCTCGTCCAGACCAAGAGGTGCGACCCCAGGGTCCGCCCACCCACGATCCGCCCGCCCCCGGGCAGGACATACTCCCGCGCCGTGGTGTCCGCCGCCGTGGTCCACTGATCCAGCCGCCTCACCCCGCCGTGCCGGATACACAGGGGATTGAACCGGCCCGAGACCTCCTCGGAGCACCCCAGGGCAAAGACCTGGTCCGTGGCCGAGACCACCATGGCGGTCATCCGCGCTGGTGCCCCAGCCACCGGCCGGGCCGCCCCGCCACTGGCCGGCGACCACTGGTAAAGGGTCCCGTCCCTGGGCGCGGCCAGCAGGGTCTCGCCCCAGGCCGCCAGCGACCAGGTCCGGGGCGCCAGGGCCCCGTCGGAGGGCTCCGACCAGCCGCCCACACCCCAGGCGCCGGTGCCATAGCCCCGTCCGCCCGAGCCATCCGCCGCGCCGGGCACCAGCCCCACGGGCGTGGCGTCCGCCAGCTCGCCCCCGCGCCAGATCTCCAGCCGCGAAGGCCCGCCAAAGGCCAGGACCAGCCCACCCGAAAGGTCGGTCCAGCCCAGCAGCCCCCGACAGGGCCCGGCCAGCCGCCCCGGGTGCAGCCGCTCCCAGCCCCCGATCACCTGCGGCCGCCCCCGCCAGAACCGCACATTCGAGGCGTCCGCCCACCGGCCCGCCGCCGCAAACGAAGTGTCATCCGCCGCCAGGCCCGGCGGCGGGTCGAGTGTAAAACGCATGGCAAAGGCTCCCGCGGATTTGCGCCGCATGGGCGGCTCAAGCTATTCGAAGATCCAGAGGCCCCGGCTGATTGGGGCGAGCGGCTACCGAGGCACGGAAATGACCGATCAGGCGCCCAGCAATGAGCCTCAGTATGAGTTTACTCGGGACTGGTTCAGCCAAAATGTCCCGGTTTGGCGACAGATCATTAGCCGCGACAAGCCGACTAAGATTCTTGAGATTGGCTCGTTTGAAGGTCGCTCGACATGCTGGATCATCGAGATGTGCACGGAGCACGCCCAATCAGGGATTGAGGTCTATTGCGTTGACACCTGGGAAGGCGGCATCGAGCACCAGAAGGGTGGCCAGATAGAGACTCAGATGTCTGAGGTCGAGAAGCGATTTGACCACAACATCACGGTTGCGAAGGGCAAATCGTCTCACCTGGCAAACGTGCATAAGGTAAAAAAATACTCGAACTACGGGCTCCCCGAGCTCATAGCGAGCGGTAAGCATGGCTACTTCGATCTGATCTACATCGATGGATCCCATCAGGCACCAGATGTTCTGACTGACGCAGTGATGTCATTTCAACTTCTGAAGGTCGGTGGGATTATGATCTTCGACGACTATCTCTGGTCCATGGACAAACCAGGTTTTCAGGACGTCTTGAAAATGCCAAAGCCGGCAATTGATGCGTTCATCAACATTTTCCAACGCAAGATGTCAGTCTTCTTTGGCGCACCTATCGGTCAGCTCTACACCCGAAAAAACTCGGACTAACGCAGCTCGAACCAACCATCTGAGCGGAAAATCAGCAGCGTAATTCCGGAGATAGCTAGCACTTCGGCACCATTAGAGGTGACAGTCGGCCAGTCGGTTCGGATCACCACAATGCCGCTGCCCCCATTTCCGCCTGAAGCCGCGTAGCCACCACCACCACCACCACCACCGGCAGCGGATCGACCGTTACCCCCCGGCCCATTCAAGGCGCCGTCACCTGCGCCGTCGCCTCCCCGACCTGCGCCCGTCCCTCCAGTAGATGGATTATTTCCACCTCCCCCGCCTGACCCAAAGGTGATGGGTTCTCCGGTAAGCGTCAGCAACCGCCCAACACCTCCAGACCCACTGACAGTTCCCTGTCCATCCTGGCCAAGCTGGAGTGCTCCGCCACCGCCCCCGGAGCTACCGCCGCTGGC